>Ga0075163_10004102_pt1 | contig 19530 bp, 20 predicted proteins | sample JI1023141ADNA_FD_71478 | JGI IMG/M metagenome (GOLD analysis project Ga0075163, IMG submission 71478) | Wastewater effluent complex algal communities from Wisconsin, to seasonally profile nutrient transformation and Carbon sequestration -... | ecosystem: Engineered > WWTP > Effluent > Algae...
TTTAAAAGGGGTAGTATTAAATTAATACGAGCCCCTTTTAAAATAATTCAACTGCGAGAGCTTTCAATTCAGCCCAGTTGGGTAAGTTTGAAGTGGAAGGGGTATAGAGAGAAATTGGGGTTTGAAAATTTCTCTTGCTTGTGGTACAATTCAGGACTATGAGACAACAATTTATAATTGGAAATTGGAAAATGCACATGGGCGCTGAAGAAACGGCGCGGTTTGTGCAAGAGCTTCTTCCGAAAATCGGTGAGATGACTACCTTTGTGGGTATTGCCCCTCCCTTTACTTCGATTGAAGTTGCGGTCAAAGAGGGAGAAAACAGTTATTTACAAATCGGCGCGCAGAATATGAGTGAATTTCCTAAAGGAGCGTACACAGGGGAGATCTCATCGAGAATGCTAAAAGAGGCGGGAGCCACCTTTGTCATTTTGGGACATTCGGAGCGGCGGATCCATTTCCATGAAGATGACCAAATGATCCACCGGAAGGTGAAATGGGCCCTTGAAGAAGAGCTCCTTCCTGTTCTTTGCATTGGAGAAAGTCAAGAAGAGAGAGACCAAGGAAAGACCGAAGAGGTCTTGAGTCGACAGCTTGGTGAGGCCTTAAAGGGATTTTCGAAGGAGCACCTTGAAAATTTAGTGGTTGCTTATGAACCCGTGTGGGCGATTGGAACAGGGGTGGCCGCTACCCCTCAAATGGCGCAAGAAACCCATCACTTTATCCGTACCTTTGTTAAAAGGGCTTGGGGAGAAGAGGTAAGTATGCGCCTCCCCCTCCTATATGGAGGGTCGGTGAAGCCCGATAATGGAGAAAGTTTTTTCCGAGAACCCGATATCGACGGGGCTTTGGTAGGGGGGGCTTCCCTAGAAGTCGAATCATTTGGTAAACTATTAGAAATTGCAGAAAGGTTTTAACGATGTCAGCACTCTTTTATATTGTCCTCTTTTTATTCGTGGCACTTTGCGCCCTCCTTTGTTTTGTGATTCTCATTCAGGAGAGCAAAAGTTTAGGGCTTGGCGCATCATTTGGGGGGGACGCCGGAGATTCTCTTTTTGGGACATCGACCGCAACCATCCTTAAAAAATTTACAGCTTACCTTGCAGGGATCTTTTTGGTGACCTGTTTGATCCTCTCTCTTTGGACCGCATCAATCGGACGTGCGAAAGCGCACCTTGATGTCAATATCGAAGAGGTTTCCGGGGGATAGATGATTCGAGATCTCATCTATTATGGACATCCTGGTCTCCGGAAAAAATGTAAAAAGATTATAGAGATCACCGATGAGGTGAGAGAGCTGGCCCAAGACCTCATTGATACCGTGCAAGAAAGACAAGGGGCAGGTCTTGCCGCTCCTCAGATCGGCATTTACCTACGGATGTTTGTCTCTTGCTATGATAATGGAGCCGACAGAGAAGGGTGGCCCATTATGTCTCCTCCTAAAATCTACATCAACCCTGTCCTCTCAGCCCCAAGCGAAGAAACCTATACTCACGGCGAAGGGTGCCTTTCGATTCCCGGTCTCTATGAAGAGGTGACCCGCCCTGCAGAAATTTATGTTGAGGCGATCGATCTAGAAGGGAATCAATTCTCAGAACTCACCACCGGGTGGCGTGCAAAAAACATCATGCATGAAAACGATCATCTCAACGGCGTTCTCTACATCGATCGGATTGATCCCAAAAAAAGAAAAAAGATGGAGCCTGCTCTCAAGGCCCTCAAAAAAAAATATAATCTTACTTTTTGACGAGTGACATTCCAAAGGTGAAGCGATCATTCTTTTTGTGGGGAGCAGGGGCGTGGGTGAAGACAAGGCGGAGGCGCCAGCTTGTGCTTATCAAAGTGATCAGTTCGACGCGAGCTTCATTGTAGTTAGGCTCTCCTTTTCGTCCCCATCCAATATGAGAATCGAAGCGGATCGTCCACTGAGGGGCCAGTTGCATTTGAAGGCGCGTGAGAAGGGTGTTGCGACCATCAGATAGAGGGGAGTGAAGGAGCTCTGAAATGGGCCTTGTCACCTCCATAATAAAATTATCGGGATCTCCTTTGCGCCAATCAAAGGGGCTCCGATGGCGAAACTCCGTTTTGAAGGCAAAGTGTTTGCTAATCGTCCATGCTAGGCCAATGTTAGCATAGTCGAGGACCTCCTCTTCAATATTCCATCCCACCTTGCTACTCAGTTTCCAAGAAGGAAAATTCCAAATAAAAGTTCCTCGCGCCTTTGGAACCATTTTTTTAAAGGTATTATCTCCTAAGAAAGTAAAGGTTGAAAGATCCGCAATGATGTTTGGTTCAAAAAGGGGTTTATCTTTAAAGTAAAAGAGATTGCGGACCCCTGACTGAATCACATTCAGGCGATTAAATCCATCCTGAATGCTAAAGATGTAAGGGGTATTCGGAGAGATGGTCGGATGGGTCATCCCTTTGTAGTGGATATAGGGACTTAGAACATGGCGAAAGGAGGAGTAATTCTTCTTTAAGGTCAGGTCAGCAAGGAGGTGGTAATAAATAATGCCCAATGCTGCAGGTTTATCCTTCTGACTGTCTCCATAAAAAATCCCGTCAATCCCCACAAGAGGCGCTAGAGAAAATCCTTTTGCAGAAAAAGAGCGATAAAGGGCGTGGTGAGCAGAAAAGCGGGCTGCATTAAAATCGGGAACATCCGACTTCAGTTCCCTTGCTGAAACATAGTCAAGATAGGCAACCTTAAGGCGATTTTCAGAAACAATTCCACTTCCCCCTAAAACAATCGGTTTGGGAGTCCAAAACGCCTCAGGAAGTTCTTGCTTCATCCCTTGAAACCCATTCACCCGAAACTTTCCATCCACACCAAAGATCATCCAGTCTTGATAGGTCCGGATCTTAAGCGCCGTTTGTTTTGCCGTATTGAGTTCAAAATCTTCACTTCCAAAGTCGGTCTGCATATTTTTATCGCTGAGCCAATCATACTGCGCATGAAAAGTTGCCTCTCCACTTTCACTTTTCGCATCATAGAGTCCTTGCAGTCGGTAGTGAGTCCTTGCTTTATCGGGGTCGGTGTCTCGATAAAAAGCATCGTGGTCGAGATAGCTCCGTGTTCGGAATTTTGTCCGTTTATTCGGCGCCTTGTAGTCGGTCTCCACCGCCCCTCCCACCCCTTTTGAGGCGCGGACATTGAGCTTAAAGTAAAGATCAAAAAATTCAGAAGAATAGACCGAGTAGCGCATGCTAAGTTTAGGAAAAAGTCCTGTATCCCAATCGACCTTGTAGCGGACAGGGGAGTCACTCTTCACCCCCTTTAAATTACTTTTAAAAGAAGGGAGCCAAAGAATCGGCGTTTCAAAAAAGCGGAAAGTCACATTCTTTGCAGAAAGGAGGTGTTTTTTCGTAATCTCCACTTCTCGCGTATGAAGTTTCCAGTCAGCTTGCTTACTTTCCGATGTCGTTACAAAAGCATTATAGAGGTAAAAACTTCGGTCACTATTCAGGCGAATTGTTTCTCCTCCTAAAAACCAAAGATCGATCGCCGTTACTCCATCGTAGACAATACCCGTTTTGGTCACGAAATCATACTCTAAGCGGCGTCCCACGTATGTGTGTCCTCCTCTATCGAGCATGAGATCCCCTTCCGCAATCACCCGGTGAATCTCTTCCCCCTTGTCCATCTTTTGAATATAGATAATGTGGCGCGCTTGAATCCTCAGTTCAGGAGATTCAATGACCCCACCCTGGTGTGTAGAAATCACCCCACCCTGATATTCAGGATTTTTTAAATTCACCGTAAACTCTTGGGAGCCACCCCACAAAGAGACGATAGAGAAGGTAAAGATCCAAGCAAAAAATCGCATGCCTAAAAGTATATCCTATTGGATCGCCTTGAGCAAGAGTCCAGCAAGGACAAAGCGATTTTTTTTATGTCCCTCTCCAATCGCTTTCACCAAAAGATCGATCCCACGCATCTCATGACTCTCCACTAAACTCTCATACCCTTCAATCAAAAGGCGGGAGGTTTCCTTGGGTGTTAACAGATAACCGTTTTCTTTTTGATTCCGCTCAGTCCATGAAAGGAGGTCCCGAAACTCAAAGAGCTCATGATCGCCCCCCTTTTCAATCCAGTGGTAGATAAAGTCAGCATGAATCCCTTCCCCCTTTATCCGATAAAGAGCCAAATGACAATAGGTTCGAATAAAAGGAGCACCTACCCGTTTCGATTCCCTCTCCAAAAGAGCAATCGATTCAGGAGTTTTTCGGTTTTCAAGCAAATGGACTAAAAGGGGGACCAGCTCATTTTCTTTCTTTTCAAAAATAGCCTCAGCAAGAGTGAGAAAATCTTTTTCAGGAAGCTCCATGGCATCCATTAAGATCTGCTCTTTAAGGGCTAGCGTCATTGAAGGGATATCGATTTGCATCTTTTTTGCAACCTGCGCCGCTGAAGGGATCACCTTCCATGCCATCATCACATGTCCCAAAGAATAGACCGGCTGAAACCCTAAATCTTTTTCATCCTTGATGAGCATCTGCAATAGAGTCGGAACAGAGGCAGGATTGCGCTTTTTCAAAAGGGCAAGGGCAGCATTCACCCGAATCTGAAAATGATAATCCTTGAGGAGTGAAATCAAAAGAGGTTCGGTATTGGGCATATCGATTAACATAGAGATCGCCAGTGGATTTTTCTGAAGAGCACTTTCAATAATCGACTCGCGGTATTCAATAGCCCCCAACTTTGCTAGAGAAGAGCATGCCGAGAGCTTCACATTGATGTGATTTGATTGAGAGAGATCCTTAAGAAGAGAGATCGAATCAGAATCTTTTAAAAAACCAAGGGCGGCAGCGCACGTTTCTTGCTCCGCTTGATCAGCATGAGTGGCTCCTGCTCGAATATCCCCTAAAAAATCATCCCGTCCCGACTTTGCCGCAGCTAAAATCGATGCCAGTCTTACAGACACATAAGGATGTCCGATCATCCGTTTCAAAATCCCCATGGCATCGGGCGTTCCAATCATCGCAAAAAATTCTGGAAAGTAGACATGGAGAAAAGGGGGGAGTTTTTGCATCAAAGAATCGACCATCCCTGTCACTTTCTCAGACCGCTGCATTGCTAAAGCATACGCCGCCTCCATCCTGACCTGCAAAAAGGGAGAAGAAAACGCCTTAAATAAAAGCGCCTCAACCCGATCATCTTGGAGCCGCGCTAAAAATTGAATCGTTGCCATCTGCGTGAGGGGACTGTGACTTGTCATTCCCATCTCATAAAGATCCATCCCCTCGAGCGAGCCAGCAATCCCCAGCCCATACATACTGAGCAAAAGACTCTCTTCATCGCCGCTGCGCGCTCCTAAGTGAAGGAGGAGATGTCCGATCTCTTCTAAAATAGGAAAATCATGGCGCCCAATCTCTTTTGCATACCGCTCGTAAAGCTGAATTCCTCGCTCTACCTCACCTGCCTGCATCAAATATAAAACCTGATACTTCGAAATAGGCTGCTGATTTTCGGTTCCAAAAAGAGATAAAGAGCAAAAAAGAAAGACAAACCATTGTTTCATACCCTCTATCCTGACACGATGTTAAAAAAAAATCCATAAAAGTCTTCTTTTCATTGCTTAATATTTTCTTAACAATTAAAATTTTCCCTATCAAACCCATCCTAAGGAGGATTACCATGGAACAGTCAAGCTCTGTGAATACAAGAAGAACACCAGAAACCCAAGAACCAATACAAGAAAAAGGGAGTACCACCACACCCTATCTAACCGATGTGGTATGGAATGTCGCTCAGTGGGGATGGCAAAAATGGACTCAAGACTATTCAGGTCCCCAAAGAGCAATGGAAGACTACTTTGCCGCTGATAAGTATTCTTCAGCACAAAAGCTTGCCCATCTTGTGGATAACTATTCTTCTTTAGGCTTTAAGGATGCCAATGCATTTGTCGTTTTTGGTCAAAAACTCATACAAGAAGGGGACACACTAAAGAGTGAATTTGAGGCAATATTAAGACCCATAAACGGGTTGGAAGGAATCCTCAACCTTGCAAAAGCGCTTTATCAACCTACAGAAAGTGGACGAGCAACGATTGCTTCATTCAAAGAAAACTTAAGAACAGATCCTAGCTATTTAGCACAAGAAACTGGGAAGATTATGGAGTCAAGCATTTCTATCGGACAAAAAGCTGTTCATCTCATGCTTTTTCTAGACACTAATAGTGTCACAGAGGAGCAAGTAGTGGCGTGCTTTGAAAAACTTCCGCAGTCTGAACAAAAGATCTTTTTGAAGAGCAATGAGGAGAATGAAGAGCATGAGGAACTCACTGCTACAAACCTTAAAGGTTTATTAGAATCGCAAATAACTCCATTACCGATTGTAGAGGTGATGAAGAACTTTCAGGCTCAGTTACTTGGGGAAACGGTCAAAACCCTCTTCGCTATGCTCCCTGAAAGCGAACAAACGATGTGCCTGCAGTTTCAAGCTACAATCCACTGTGAAAGACATCCAAAAACTGCTGAGGTTAAGTCAGGAGATTATGGACAACCTGTTACACTTGAGGCAAGTATGGCCCCAGGTTCAAAAATTAACCCATGGTTAGGATTTATAGGAGGACGTCCTTTCCATCACTTTATGGATTCCACATCTGCGAAACCCTGTGGGGAAACGGCAAAACAAGCTATTGATAAGATGATTACTCGTCTTAAAGAGGCAAAAGACGCAAAGTAAAAGTCAATTGTTTTAAGGCCGTGCTCTCTTAGGGCATGGCCTTCTTTCTTTATAAATGATAAAATCACAGAGGGAAAGAGAGCTCAGAGAAAAATTTAGAAATCTCTTAGATTTTGTGGATGGCTCTTTATTCATTTTTTCTGTATACTCTTGGCCAAAATAGGAAGGCCAATGGAAAATATTTGGGGTTCTTGTAAGAAAATTTTTGAATATGATTATTCGTTTGGAGCGCCAAACTCTTCTTCTGCAGTAGAGGGGGAAAAGGAGTCTCAGCGGAGCTGGCAGTACACCGTCGCTTCTATAGGGGCTATTGGAATGTGGCTTTTCAAAAGCTTTCGAGCAGCCTACATCACATGTTTCCCTTCGTGTTGTTCGAAAAGCGAACAGGCAAAAAGGAAGCTTCAAGAGATGCGCGCCTCATGGTTTCCTAGTGAAATTCCCCTCTCAAGCCGCATGGAAGACCGAGAATTTATCATCGAGTGTTTTGATAGGCATTCCCAATTCAATTCTATCGTCAAGGATTTCTTTGTTAGGCAAAGAGAGAAGCAGCCTGAGAACTTAACGGTTAAGTCTTTTTTTGAAAATCATGTCTTTACCCTTCCCTTTACAAAGACTGTGTGTGTTCTAAATCCTGAGCCATACCAGGCCTTTTGGCGTGATAAACAAACATTGGAGACAGATCTTGAGATACTTATTCGCTATTTAGCGGAAGCGCAAATAGAGAGGAAAGGGGAGACGCTTCCTGAAGGAGAAGAGGCAAGAGAAGCAAAGATCAAAAAGGCAGAGGAAACAGTTTTAGGGGAGTTTTTCAGGGAGAAGGGGACTCCAGATGGGGACCTTTTTGCAGCATGTGTTAAAGATTTTGCTGAAGATCCAGGGAAATTTTTAAGCGCTCTTGATACTTATTTTGAGAAGTATTTTCAAGAAGAAGAGTGATCTTTTTTTGTGCAAAGAGAGCACTCTTTCTTTTCAGGGGAGCCGCACCTTTTGCATTCGAGTGGATTTTTTGATTTAAGAAGGCGCCCCAGTCCTAATAGTAGGGCTGAGAGGAGGACAAGGGCGATTGCAAAAATGAGGGTCATTTCTTTTTCTTTTCAACAGCCGGCATGCCTAGGTCGACCCAGATAGGGGAGGTCCAAGCAAGATGGCCATCTTTTTGTTCGACACGCATATAGTAATAGACAAAAGGGGGCGCATCATCTGTAGATTTAAAGACCACCTTTTCTAGAGGCTCATCATCATCAAAAGCAAACTCGTACGTATCATCTTTGGGGGTAAAGGTGTGGAATGGTTTTCCATTCCGGATAATAAGGACCTCTTTGAGAGGGGAGGTTCCCACAGCATAGCCGGTGATATGTCTATTATAGGCCAGGCCAGGCTTTGCTTTGGTATTGAGCTCTGACCCCATAAGGGCTCCGGCAATTTCAAGCCCTGCGACAATGCGTGGTCCTGTTGTGGCATAGCATGCCTTTTTGCTCAGGGCTTGGATCATTCCGTCTCGAGAGTGATTCACAGCAAGGATCGCTGTTAAGCCGGGAGAGTATTGGACTTGATCGGTACCAAAAAGGTTCTCAAAAATCCCGCGATCGTCATACCCTCCTGCTACAAATCCAAAGCGGAGGTTTTTATTAAGGGCTTTTCGGATCGATCCTTCCCCGTTTTCCTTGATCCCGTCCTTTGATTTTGAAGAGATAGGGCGGGGATTCCCTTCTCCTTTTGTACACTCAGAGGAGCCCCAAGCGTTGTAGATTTCGACAACTTTTTCATATTCAGGAGTGAAGTTTTCAAAGTCATAAAACGTTTCAGAACCCATCGTAAAAGAGGGGATAGAGATAAAATCTTTGGGGGTATGGCTATTATAGATTTTCTTGAGGTGGTTGGCTTTGCTCTCTTTTTTCCGGAGAATCGGTTTCGCATCTTTTGTGTAGATAATGTGACGGAGCCCCTCTTCTCCTGGGGTTCCTGCCCATTGCATCCCTAGAAAAGTTGTGAAGCGATCGTCTTCGTTGAAGTCGGAGACATGTGTTGTAATCCCTTTCCAGACATCTGCAGGGGTTTCCTTTTCACTCTCAAAAGAAGAGGTTCCATAAAATTGGAGGGCATCCTCATCACGAATATGACGGAGACACGATTCGATGTTTTTTCCTGCATCATAGAGGGTAGACTCTCCATGAAGATTTCCCCAATAAAGTTGGTGATTAGTCTCGGCAAAGCATTTAATTGGGGAAGAGGTGAAGGTCTCGTTCGTTGCAAGATTTTTCAGTTGAATCTTGTAAATTCCTGGTTCATTAAAGTAGAGGTTGGGGAGGCTAATAAATCCTGTTTCGGGAACAAAAAGTTTCCAGTTAATATTGTCACGGAGACGTTCATAGGAAAATTCGATCAGTGTCCCTTCAGGGGCATTTCCTGTGAGGTTTCCATATTGATCTTCAAAGCGGACGATCACATCAAATCGTTGATTTTTATTGACCACGGAAGGAGCGATAATACGAATTTGGTGGAGCTGATTTCCCTTAACATCGATGTGGAAGGTATCTGTTTCTTTGTATTCCCCTTTTCCTTTTGGATCGACAAAAAGCTCAAAGGACCGTCTTCTGAGGGTGTATGTTTGTGCACGATTTCCATTTTTTTTCTTCTCAGCATCATCAGGGGTTCCCATGAAAATGACGATTTCCTCTCCTCCCTTCACCTCTCCTGGGAGGGTAAATTCATATTGAGGAAAGTTGGAGTCGGGAGCTAAAACTTCGGTCGCTCCAATCCCTTTTTTACTAGGAATGTCCATCCAAATTAAATTTTTCTTTGTTTTCAAATTTGTTTGGGGAAGCTCCCAATCGCAAGGCCTTCCCTTCGAAGCAAGGTCCAACTTAAGTCTTGCCCCTTTGGGAAGATCTCCTGCTGGGGTATAAATAAATTTCCAAGTTCTAATGTCTCCTGCAAAGGCATATTTTGGTTCGGCATAGCTGATTGAACGGCGCATAGATCTCACATCACTTAAATTTTTAGCTGGAAGCAATGTATATCACGAAAATCATTCTTTTTCAACCCCAGAAATTTAAGGGTTGAAAATATCTCTACAGAAGAGGTATACTGCTTTTTTACACGGAGTAACATTATGACTAGAGTTAGTAAGAAAGATCGACTAAAGAGAGTCCCAAGAAAACCTCGCTATGGATCGGTGAAAACAGGACCTCTTAAGGATAATCTTCCGAAAGGGTTCAAAGAGCATGCCAACGTTTTTTCTGGAGAAAATTCTCACTCAGTCTTTATCCCTAAGGTTAAATAAGAGGAATTGTACATGTCTAGACATCCGAGTTATGGAAAATCAAATAAGGGTGGGAAGAAGCGGAACGTTTTGAAACGTTTTGAGCGGATTGACGTCCTTCGTAAGATGGGCCGTTGGAAAGACGGTGAAAATAAAAAGGTCACTGGGCTTCCTAAGACGCCCACTATGCAGTGAAAGTTCATTGCATCAATTCTCAAAGCGCTCTTCCCATTGCTTGCAGCGATGTAGAGCGCCTCGTTTTCTCTTTTCTTCGTTGGAAACAAATCCAAGCTGATGAAGTCACGGTTCAACTTGTGAGCAAAGCTGAAATCACTACCCTCCACGGAGATTTTTTTAACGATCCCACCCCGACCGACTGCATTTCTTTTCCCATCGACTCTCCTGATGATCCAAAGAGTGGCTATACTGTTTTAGGGGAGATTTTTGTCTGCCCTGAAGTTGCAAAAGAGTACGTAAAAGAAGGGGATCCTTATAAAGAGGTTACCCTCTATATCATCCATGGTCTTCTCCATCTTATAGGATACGACGATATTGAAGAGGTAGATCAAAGAATAATGCGTGCGGAGGAAAAATCTGCTATGTTATATTTGGAAGGAAGAAAGGAAATTCTTCATGCGTAGTGTGTTTGTCTTAATTTTCTTCTGGATGAGTTCCCTTGTTGCATCGGGAGAAGGGGACTTTTTTCGGGCTTGTCTTGAAGGAGACATGGAAAAAGTGATCGCCCTCTATAATAAAGAGGGGCTCAGGCTCCCTTTTGCTAAGGATAAAGATCGGAACACTCCGCTTCACCTTGCTTGCTGCAACAAAAAAGGGGGAAATAAGAAAGAGCTTGTTGATTTTCTGATTTCCAATGGAGTTGATCTCAATGCTCCCAATGAGCATGAATCAACCCCCTTGATTATAGCTGTTTCAAACGAGAATTATGAGGCGGTTGATCTTCTCTTAAAAGCTCCTCGTATCAAGGTGAATCAACCTGCTAAGGGATTTACCCCTCTCCATATTGCGGTGATGAATAACATGATCCCCATGGTCGAAAGACTCCTTAAACACCCTGAGATTAACCCCAACTTTGGAACATCTGATGGGGCTACCCCCCTCCATTTTGCCGCTACACATGGATTTGTTGATGTTGCAAAGCTTTTGATCAATGATCCTCGAACCGACCTGAATGCTCCTCAACATGACCCCATCTATTCGGGAGCCACCCCCCTTCATTTTGCTGCAATGCAAGCTCAGACAGAGATCGTTGAAGCTCTTCTCGAAACAAAAAAAGTAAGGGTGAATAGTGTTCTGGATCGTGGGAACTATGAAGGATTCACCCCTCTCCACTTTGCTGTTCTTAATCCCGAAACAACACGAGTCTTTGAGACGGTGAAAGTCCTTCTTCAAAATGGTGCCAATCCGAAGCTCAAATGCGCGGTAGGGAAAAAACGCCCCATCGATCTCACTTCGATAAAGATCATCCAAGGGGTTTTAAAAAATCCCAATGAGAGTATGAAATAATGAGCTTTTTACAATCATTCCTCCTTCCTTTGATCTTTATTCTGGGTGCTAGTTCGATTACAGCACTTACAAAAACGCTCCAAATTTTAGGACGGATCCAGAGTAAAAAAGAGTTCAGGAAAAAACCTTACTACTTCTTTGCCTATACCTTCATCAAAAAGCTTTTCCCAAACGATCCTTGGGATAACCTCTTCTATCTTTTAAGCTTTACCAAACATTTTCTCCGTCTTCTCTACTCCACCACCTTCTTCCTCTACCTTCTTGAAAAAAAAGGAGCTCCCCTCTCCCTCACTTTTTCAACAGGTCTTCTTTATATTGCAATCATCATTGGTGTCGCTCTTCTCTTTGATTTCTTCTTCCGTTTTCTCGCCCGCTTGAGCCCTTTCCTCCTTCTTCGCATTGTCACTCCACCTACAACCTTCTTCCTCTTTCTTTTCTCGCCGATCACCTTTGTTTTCCTGAAAGCGCAGCGAGCTCTTTCCCAAAAGGAGCGGCAGACTCCTTATGGATTTTCAAGAGCGCGCGTTAAGGATAAGATCTTAGAAGTGGTCCATGAGTCAGAGCTGACCCATTACTTAGAACCCTTTGACCGCCGTATTATTAGTGCTATTGCCTCCTTTCGTGATCGTATTGCCAGAGAAATTATGGTCCCCCGAATTGATGTCTTTACCCTTTCTATTAACCAAACAGTCCATGAAGCTGCCAAAAAATTTGTCTCCGAAGGATACAGCCGGATCCCTGTCTACAAGGAAAATATCGATACTGTCATTGGAGTTCTCCTCTATAAAGATGTCATGGAATACTACCTAAAGAGCTCCTCTAACAATGACACCACCCTTCTTGATACTCCTCTTGAAAAACTCGTGAAACCTGTCCTCTACACTCCCGAAACAAAAAAAATCTCTCTCCTCCTCCAAGAGTTTCGGAGTCAGCAAATTCATCTCGCCATTGTTGTTGATGAGTATGGGGGAACAGAAGGGATTGTGACCATTGAAGATATTCTTGAAGAGCTGGTTGGAGAGATTGCTGATGAATATGACGTTATCGAAGAAGAAAAGCTCCATATTCCTCATCCGAGCGGTGGCTATATCGTTGATGGGAAAATGACCATCCTCGACATCGAAAAAGAACTTGGGATCCAGATTCCAAGTAGTCCTGAATACGATACCATTGGGGGGTATATCTTTCACTGCGCTGGAACGATTCCTACTAAAGGATGGAAAATCCATAACGATCATTTTGATCTCGAAGTCCTTTCTTCCTCCGAACGGGTCATAGATAAAGCCCATCTCCTTCCCTCACACACGAATGATTAAAAACCTCAAATCTGACCTGCTAGTTGCATAGCTTTTCAAGTTTAGTAAGTGGTTTTTTGAATCATGCTCAAATACTCCATACCAACGCCTGAGAGTATTATTTTTTGTCTTTGTCGGTTTCGATGGAGATCTCTTCTTCGGTCTCTTCGCCAGTCTCTTCTTTGACCCATTCCTTGCAGAGGATATAGATAGCAGCCATCACAAAGAGGATGGGGAGGAGAATTTTCCAAGAGATATTAAACTGGGCGATAATGAAAAAGCCAACAAAGACAAACAGGCTCATTGCAGCGTCATGATAACGCCCTAGAAGAAACTGTTTAAGGGCAAGGGGAACTCCAATAACGATCATAATCCCTGGCCACCACGAATCAATAAAGAAGATAATGGCAAGGCCAATTAAGAAAAGGGCGGTGGAGATTGCTTTAGCTTTATTTTTTGTTAAGAGGGGTTTTGCCATCGATAACCTATTTATGAAGGAGTCTTACTTTTTTCTTTGTCATTTCTTTTTGTTTTGGAGAAATAAAGGAGCGCTTTTTACTTGAAACAATTGCTTTGGGGAAAGAGCGCATTTTTTCTAAGGTTGTATGAGGGAAAAATTGAGCAAGAATAGCCGGCATGCTGTCGCCACGCTCTGCCATTTGGCTTGCGCTATAAAGGCAGAGACCCACACCATGTCCTTCGCCATACCCTTCGAATTGTGCAATATTTCCTTTAATGCTTACATTAAAATCGTTACTTTTTAAGCGGCTTTTTCCCAGTTTTTCTTGGAGCGCTATAAATTCAAGGTCTTCAGTATGTGAACCATCATGGAGGCGTGCTCCGTACACTTTTCCTGAACTATGATCGATAAAGAGGTCTATTCCTGTAATGCGATTGGTTTTCACGAGTTTTGCAATCTCTTGTGTATCAAGGGTAAGGGACCAATGACTCTCTTTTCTTATTTGCTTTGCAAAAGGAGAATCGATTCCATCAGGTGTCGGGGTGTTTTTCCGGAAAATAGAGGAGTAACTCGCGGTTTTTCCTGCAGAATTTTTAGTCCAAGATCCGGGGAACGGCTGTTCTTCATAGGTCATGACCAGGTATTTTGTATGATCAATCGCCCGATCAATGGCAATATTTTGCAGGGCAAGGGCATTTCCATTGTAGTCCACCTCTTCTTTCGTGACGTGCCAAAAGGAGTCATAGTTAAGAAGGGCATGATAGTAGGCATCGGTACGGGCGATGATTGCCACAGCATCTAAAACATTGGGGGGGAGGTCTGGAGAGATTTTTTCGCTAAGGGTTGCCTTTAAAAACGATTCGATATCGACTTCATTAATGATGCTGAGGTGATTTTCGACGTTGTAGACTTCAATGGCTCCACGATATTGCATTCCATCGACAAGAAAAGTAGTCTCTGGGCTGGTAGGAACAATTTGGAGTTGGAAAATCCCAAGAAAATTTTCACCCCATTGAATTCCTTCGCTATGGGTGTGAAGGTAAAACCTTTTTCCCCATCTTCCACTACTCTCTTTTTTTCCATTTTCAGGGTTGTAAACAGCATAAGGACCTCGAGCCTCAAGCAAAACCCCTTCTGTACTTTTTTTCAGAAGAACTTTGATCGTTGCAGGCTTTTCTGTGCTTATCTCAGGCGCTTTAATGGGCTCATTTGCAAAAGCAAATAGGGAGAGCATTAGAGTAAATAACAGGGTTTTAATTTTCATCGAGTGTTTCTCCAGACAATTGATTAGGGACCATCCGTCCTAGATGTTGATAGGCGAGTTTTGTCACTTCTCGTCCTCTCTGCGTTCTTTTAATAAATCCTTGCATAATGAGGAAAGGTTCGTGTACTTCTTCTAAAGTGCTTGATTCTTCACCAAGGGCAGCAGCAATGGTTCCAATGCCAACCGGCCCTCCTTCGTGATGATCAATAATATGACTTAGCATCCGTTTGTCCATTTCGTCAAGTCCACGGAAATCGATATCGAGCATTTCAAGGGCTGTCCTTGTCGTCACTTTGTCGAGCTTGTTGTCGCTCCGCATTTGGGCATAATCACGGACCCACTTCAGAAGGTTATTTGCAATTCTTGGGGTTCCTCGTGCACGTTTGGCAATTTCTAAGATCGATTCCTTATTGATTTCTACTTTTAAAATAGATGAGGAGCGAGAGAGAATTTCTGCAACAAAATCGGAAGGGTAGTAATCGAGGCGGCAGGTGAATCCAAAGCGCGAGCGCAAAGGACTACTGAGGAGTCCAAGACGGGTTGTTGCTCCTACTAAGGTAAAAGGGTTGAGGGCTACTTGAATACTCCGTGCTTGGGGCCCAGAATCAAGCATCAAATCAAGCTTGAAATCTTCCATGGCAGGATAGAGATACTCTTCTACCGTCCGATTCAATCGATGAATTTCATCGATAAAGAGAATATCTCCTTCTTTTAAATTGGTGAGAATTCCTGCAAGATCGGCGGGCTTTTCAATAGCAGGACCTGAAGCGATCACAAGATCGGTTCCCATTTCACTCGCAAGAATGTAACCCAAAGTGGTCTTACCAAGCCCTGGAGGGCCATGAAACAGGGCATGTCCTAAGGCTTCGCCTCGCTTTTTTGCTGCTCCCACAAAGACCTTTAACTTTTCGATAGCGGAAGGCTGTCCGATAAATTCATCAAGGGTCCTAGGGCGGAGGGTCACTTCGAGTTTGTTGTCTTTCTTTTCCCAAGAAGATTGTACAAACGGAGGTTTTGTCATTTTGCCATCACTTATCTTTCTTTAGTCTATACCCCTTCCAGTTCAAACTTACCCAAGTCGGCTGATTCAAAGCCTCGGATTTGGATTATTTTAAAGGGGGCTTGTATTAAATTAATACTACCCCCTTTAAAATAACTCAACTGCGAGAGCTTTCAATTCAGCCCAATTGGGTAAGGTTGAGCTCGAAGGGGTATATAAGAAAATACTAGCAAGAAAAGGATTTCAAGCGCTATATCTAATCTATAAAAACCGAAAAAAATGAAGGAAGCGGTGACAAAATGAGTTTACAGTCAGACAAATGGATCCGAAAGATGGCACTTGAAGAAGGAATGATTGAACCCTTTGTCGATGCACAAGTGAGAAGTGTAGAGAATCGGAAAATTGTCAGTTATGGTCTTTCTAGCTATGGTTACGATGTCCGTGTTGGAAATCATTTTAAGGTCTTTACAAATGTTCATAATACCGTTGTTGATCCGAAAAACTTTAATGAAGATGCTTTTGTGGATATCGAAGGAGATGAGTGCATTATCCCTCCTAATTCCTTTGCCTTAGCAAACACTGTTGAGTATTTTCGGATCCCTCGTGGGTGTCTAACCATTTGCTTAGGCAAATCAACTTATGCACGGTGTGGAATTATCGTTAATGTCACTCCATTTGAACCTGAATGGGAAGGACATGTGACCATTGAGATTTCTAACACCACACCACTCCCTGCAAAGATTTACTCCAATGAAGGGATTGCTCAAGTCCTCTTCCTTGGAGCAAAAGAGGTCTGCGCTGTCTCCTATGCTGATCGTGCAGGAAAATATATGAAACAAACAGGAATCACCCTACCCACAATGTAATGATGTCTTTTCGTCGACTTTTTGTGCATAACTGGTGGATTGTGGTGTTTGTTATCATGGCTGCTGCTCTTTATGCTCAAGCGATTCATAAAAAGAATCGGTTAGAGCAAAAATTGCACGAAAAAGTAGAGGCTCTCAATCATGCTAAAAGAGAAGAGGAAGAAAGGAAACAAGAACTTCTCCTTCGTCTCCAAAGTGAAGAAGACCCAGATTGGATAGAACTTGTTTTGAAAGAAAAGCTTGGTGTTACAGGAGAAGGGGAGCTCAAGGTGGTCTTTGAATGAGTCTTTTCTTTCTCATCATTATCCTTGCTTTCCTTATTCTAGCTTCAGGGTTTTGCTCTGCCTCCGAAACAGCCCTCTTTTCTCTCTCTTCAATGAAAGTACGTGCTTATCGTCATGGAGCTGATAAGAGAGGGCATCTCATCGCTCGCCTTCTGTCTGAACCAAAAAAACTTCTTGTGACCATTTTGATGGTCAATGTCTGCGTAAATATCTTAGTGCAAAACGTTGTTTCAGGGATTTTTGGGACATTTTCAAGTTGGGCTCTAACTGTTGGCGTTCCTCTAGCCTTAACCCTCATTTTTGGAGAGGTGATTCCAAAATCAATCGCTTACCCCAAAAATACTTTCATTGCCTATCATACCGCTCCTATCCTGCGGGGCATTGAGTGGGTCCTTAAACCACTTAGAGATGGCATTACCTTTATCACTACAGGGATCTCGAAGTTTTTCTTCTTTTATCTTCGTAAAGAAGAAGAGATAGGGATTGATGAGCTTAAGCTTGCCCTGCGCACCTCCCAAGAAAAAGGGGCCGTTTCGACAGAGGAGGCAAAACTCGTTCGGGGCTATCTCAACTTAGAAGAAGATCTCGTGAAAGAGCTCATGTGCCCCAGGAATGAAATCCTTTATTACGATATTAACGACCCCCTTTCCAAACTGATCGGTTATTTTGTCGACGAAGAATGCACACGAGTTCCTGTTTGTAATGGCAACCTTGAAAATGTCCTTGGCATTATGACAGGAGGGAGTTTTTTCCTTCATCGCGATCACTTCAACTCTTCCCATGATATGATCCCCTTTCTTCGAAAACCCCACTTCGTTCCCGAATCGATGATCAGCCGCTCCCTTCTCCACTATTTTTACGAGCATGAAGAGACCCTTGTCATCGTTATCGATGAATATGGATCAATTTCGGGGGTAATTACCCTTGAAGATCTCGTCGAAGCGGTTGTTGGACAAATCGCCGATCGCCGCGATGATGTGAGCCACTTCACCCGCCCTTCAGAAGATATCATCATTGCCAGTGGACAGTTAGAATTGATCGAATTTGAGGAGATTTTTGATTACCACTTAGAAAGTCCCAATAATATGGCAACCATTGGAGGGTGGCTTACAGAGCTTCTTGGGGATATTCCTAAAAGTGGAACGAAGATTGAAAGACATGGCTTTTTATTCCATGTCCTTGCCTCCGATGTCAATCGTGTCCGTCGCGTTTATATCCGCCGCCTGCGCGTAAAAAAGAGGAAAAAAGATGAATAGTTGGAGCTATTTTCTCCTCCTTGTGATTCTCTCTCTTATTGTGCAGGGGTTTTATTCGATGTTAGAGATGGCATGTGTTTCCTTTAATCGTGTTCGCCTTCAATTCTACGTCAGTCAAGGAAATAGGCGTGCAAAGTGGCTTAGTAGTCTCCTGAATCATCCCACCCGCCTTTTTGGAACAACCCTCATTGGTGTGAATGCCACCATGCAATTTGGTTCCGAATGTGCCCGCCGCTTCTACTCTGCCCTTGAGCTTAGCCCCGATTGGGCCCCCATCACACAGATCTTTGTTGTCCTTATCTTTGCCGAGCTTGCTCCCATGTTTGCAGCCCGTCGCTATGCAGAAAATGTTGTCATGCTGGGGATTCCCATCATTTACTTCACCTCCTTTATCCTTCGACCCATTGTCATCCTTCTCGATTATCTGTGCCGTATTGTTAACTTCTTCTTTGGGGTTAAAAACCAGTCAGGACTTTATCTATCTCGCGAAGAGCTTCAAAAAGCCATTGAAGAGCGTGAGGATCACCCCAAGCAAAAGCTCGACCCTGTCCTCATGAACATCTTTGCACTAAAAAATAAAACAGCTAAAGACCTGATGGATCCTATAGGAGAGATGAAGGCAATCCCTTCCGAAAAAACAGTAGGGGACTTAAAAAACCTTCTCTGCCTTGAGGCTCATCCTTTTATCCCTGTCTATCACAAGTCCCCGAAAAATATCGTAGCTATCGCTTATCCCCGCGACCTTCTTCGGTTTCCTAATGATACTCCTCTCCGTCCCCATTGCCGCTCCCCCTGGTTTATTACCGAAAAAAACTCCATTCTTGAAATCATGAAAGAGTTCCGCCAGAATAATCAAAGCCTTGCGATCGTCCTTGATACCCACGGCCAAGCGATCGGCACCCTCACCCTTGATGACGTTGTCGATGAAATCTTTGGTCGCCGTGACGATTGGGTCTCCTTTGGCGAATATGCTCTCGGTAAAGAGAAAGTCTTTGTTGACCGCTCCTTCCCTGGCGATACCCTCGTCTCCGATGTGAACAAATGGTTTTCCATCGACCTTCCCACCCAAGAAGGGACCACCCTCGAAGACCTCATGGAAGAGGACCTTGGCCATCGCCCCGACCGGGGCGACACCGTCCGCGTCGGCAACTTCGAGCTCTCCGTTGAGGAGAGCTCTCTCATCGCCGGCCGCACCATCCTCATCCGTTCCACCACCTAATACACAGAATTCGTAGAGGTGCAAAATGCGCATTTTTCTGGTTTTTTCTCTGCTCTTTCTATCCTTTTTGTTGTCGTATCTTTCTTATTTATAGTAATATGCGTGCGAGTCAAGTGATTCAATAACACCAGAATTAAGCATATCTTACTCATTATGAACAGGCAAGTAATTAATTTAATAAATTAATCACAAATTTAATTTATATTGAATGAAAAGAATCGATTGTATAATTATTTCTCCTAAATAAAGGAGAATGAAATTTTATGTCTATTGTTGTTCAAAAAAATTCATTAGCAGATGAACCTATCCGAATAAATTCTTGAGCCAGGTATAAATCACCCCCAAAATGGCAAATCCGCCCCAAATTATGGCCAAACGCTCCCACCTCAATAGCAGGCGTCGACACCTTCGC
>Ga0075163_10004103_pt1 | contig 19530 bp, 13 predicted proteins | sample JI1023141ADNA_FD_71478 | JGI IMG/M metagenome (GOLD analysis project Ga0075163, IMG submission 71478) | Wastewater effluent complex algal communities from Wisconsin, to seasonally profile nutrient transformation and Carbon sequestration -... | ecosystem: Engineered > WWTP > Effluent > Algae...
CGCCTGCCGCGAGCTGACCGCGATGGTGGATGGCAGCGATGCCTTTGATCCGTGGAGCATCGACGCCTCCGCGCTGGAGCGTGTGCTCTGGGTGCGGTGCCGCCATCCGAACGAAGCCATCCGAGCCAGTGATCTGCTGCTGCGCGATGGCAACATCCCGCTGGTGATCCTCGATCTGCAACTGCATGCGCCGCGCGCGGTGCAGAGCCTGCCATCCAGCGTGTGGCATCGGCTGCGAATGCTGGCGGAGAAAAGCGGCGCGGCCTTGTGCGTCTTCACGTCCGTCTGTGCGGTGGCGTGCGCGCGCACGCGGGTGCGGCTGGAGCATCGGTTTGATTTGATGGATCAGTTCGAGGATCGCGCGCCGCTGCTGAATGCTCTGCACGTGCAGGTGGAGCGCCAGCGGTCGCGCATCGCATTGCCGGTCGCTGCCAAAGCCATTGCCTGAGGAGCATGAAATGCACGCGGCGATCTGGCTTCCACGGTTTCAGCTACAGGCGGTGCTGCGCGAGCAGCCATCGCGGCTGACGCTGTGCGCGCTGGTGGATGACATCGCCGCAGGTGCGAAGGACAAGGAGCGCGTGCTTCACGCCAGCGAGGCTGCGGAGAAGCGCGGCGTGTGCGCTGGCATGACGGCATCGCAGGCGCAGGCGCGCTGTGCCTCGCTGGTCATCCTGCATCGTGATGCCGCCCAGGAAGGCGCGGCGCAGCAGGAGCTTTTGCACTGCGCCTCGCTGTGGACGCCAGACTATGAATCCACGCTGCCGGGCTGCTGCGTGCTGGATTTGAATCACAATCGTGAAGCTCGTGGACGTGAACACACCTGCGGCATGAAGATGCGCGACTATCTGCACGCGAAGTCGCTGGAGGGGCGCATCGGTTTTGCCGCGAACATCGATCTCGCCATGCTGGCAGCGCAGGCGGCGGAGCCGGTGCTCGTGCTGAGTGATGCAAAGGCGGAGTCTTCCTTTCTTCATCGGTTGCCCGTGAGCACGCTGCGTCCATCGGCGGAGAAGCTGCAAGTGCTCGCACTGTGGGGCGTGCGCACGCTGGGGGAGCTGATCAAGCTGCCGCGCGCCGAAGTCACCGCGCGGCTCGGGCGCGAGGGCATGATGCTCTGGGACATCGCCGCTGGAGGTCGCGAGCGTTTGCTGAAGCTCGTGCGCACGCCGCTCGGCTTTCGCGAGGAAATGGAGCTGGAGCATTCCATCGAGTGCCTGGAGCCGCTGATGTTCGTCCTGCGGCGGATGTTGCAGGGATTGTGCGCGCGGCTCGCGGACGTGTGGCTCGTGGCGGCATCGATGCTGCTCACGCTGCGCTTTGAAGATGAGAGCGAGCACCAGCGCGCGCTGCATGTGGCCGAGCCCACGCGCGATGTGGAGCTGCTCTTCCGCGTGCTGCACACGCATCTGGATGGGCTGTCGTCCGCTGCGCCGATGAAATTCGTGGCGCTGGAGATTCACCCGACGCGTCCGGTGGGAAATCAAAGCCAGCTCTTCGAGCGAGCACTGCGCGATCCGAATCGCTTCGCGGAAACGCTCACGCAGATGGAGGCGCTGCTCGGGGTCGGCCGTGTGGGGCGTGCGAGCTTGCTGCCGAGCCGGCGCACGGATGCATTCACGGTCGTCGGCTTCAATGATCGCACCACAACAACGCCGATCATCGCGCACACGCCCGCCGCGCTGCCGCTGCGCCGTCTGCGACCGACGCCTTCGGTGCGCGTGAGCGTGGTGGATGGAAAGCCGGGCAGCTTTCAGCAGGGCAGGGAGCAACATGTGATCACGCGAGTCGAGGGGCCGTGGCTGCTCTCCGGCGACTGGTGGGATGCGACCACGCGCTGGGACAAGGAAGTGTGGACCGTGCAGACGAGCGACGGCGCGCTGTATCAGCTCGCGCGGCAAAATCAGAGCTGGGTGCTGGAGGGCACGCTGGGATGAGCCATGAGTTTCGCGGAACTCCACACTCGCAGCGCCTTCAGTTTCCTGCGGGGCGCATCCTCGCCGGAGGAAATCGTCACGCGCGCAGCCGAACTCGGCATCAGCCACATCGCGCTCACGGATCGTGATGGCGTGTATGGCTCCGCGCGCGCGCATCACAAGGCGAAGGAACTCGGCTTGCGTTCCATCGTCGGCGCGGAGCTGACGATGGCCGATGGCTCCGCGCAGCCAGTGCTGGTCACGACGCGCACGGGCTACCAGAATCTCTGCCAGCTCCTCACGCTGGCGAAGCTGCGCGCGCCGAAGAATCAAAGCCGCATCGAGTGGCACGAACTGGAGGCGCACGCGGAAGGACTCATCGCGCTCAGCGGCGATGAAGACTCGCCTTTGCACCAAACTCTCGCGCGTGATGCCAGCGCAGCGCCTGAGGTGATCGACCGACTCACGCGCATCTTCGGCAGGGAGCGCGTCTTCATCGAGCTGCAACGCCATCGCGTGCGCGGCGAGACGGTGCGCAATCGCCAGCTCATCGAACTCGCCGAGCGCAACGGCTTGCCGCTCATCGCCAGCAACGGCCCGTGCTATGCGCGGCGTGAGGGACGGCTGCTTCAAGACGCCTTCACGGCGCTGCGCCATCACACGAATCTCGACAACGCAGGACTCCTGCTCGCCGCCAACTCACAGCGCCATTTGAAGAGCGAGGCACATCTGCGCGAGCTTTTTGCCGACAGGCCGCAGCTCGTCTGCAACACGCAGCGCGTCGTCGAGCAGATCGAGTTCTCATTGGAGAATCTCGGCTACGAGTTTCCGCAATACGACGTGCCGGCCGGGCATGATCAGGCGTCGTTTTTGCGCGAGCGCACGTTCGAAGGCGCGAGTGGACGCTACGGCACGATCACGCCGGAGGTGAGGCGGCAGTTGGAGCACGAACTGCGCCTCATCACAAAGCTCGGCTTCTGCGGCTACTTCCTCATCATCTGGGACATCGTGCGCTTCGCCGTGGCCAACGGCATTCTCGTGCAGGGCCGCGGCAGCGCGGCCAACAGTGCGGTCTGCTACTCGCTCGGCATCACCGCCTTTGATCCCGTCGCCGGCATCAAGGGCAAGCTGCTCTTTGAGCGCTTCCTCAGCGAAGGACGCAATAGCTGGCCCGACATCGATCTCGATCTGCCCAGCGGCGAGCGGCGCGAGAGTGTGATCCAGGAAATGTATCGCCGCTTTGCACCCCACGGAGCCGCGATGACGGCGAATGTGATCACGTATCGCGGTCGCAGCGCCATGCGTGAGATGGGCAAGGTGCTCAGCCTGCCGGAGGATGTGATCGCGCGCTTCAGCAAGCTTTACCCGCACGGCGACTTCAAGCACACGCTCGAATTCAAAGAGCAGCTCAATCGCGCTGGAATGCCAGGCGAGCATCCGCGCATGGCCTCGCTCATTCGCTTGTATCACCTCGCGTATGGATTGCCGCGCCATCTCGGCCAGCACAGCGGCGGCATGGTGCTATGCACGAATGGATTGCACAAGATCGTGCCGCTCGAGCCCGCGTCGATGCCATGGCGCGTGGTGGTGCAGTGGGACAAGGACGACTGCGAAGACCTCGGCATCATCAAAGTGGATCTGCTCGGTCTCGGCATGATGGCCGCCATCGAGGATTCATTGGCGATGTGTGCGCAGCGTGGACGGTCCATCGATCTGGCAAAGATCCCCAAGGATGATCCAGCCACCTATGAGATGATGCAGGCGGCGGACACCGTCGGCGTTTTCCAGATCGAAAGCCGCGCGCAGATGGCCACGCTACCGCGCATGAAGCCGCGCGACTTTTATGATGTGGTCATCGAGGTCGCGATCATCCGGCCCGGTCCCATCGTGGGCAAGCTGGTGCATCCGTATTTGAATCGTCGCAGCGGCAAGGAGGAGGTCGATTACATCGCGGACTGCTTTGAGCCCATCCTGAAGCGCACGCTCGGTGTGCCCTTGTTTCAGGAGCAGGTGTTGCAGATGGCCATGCTCATCGCCGACTTCACCGGCAGCGAGGCAGAGGAACTGCGTCGCGCGATGAGCTTCCACCGCTCCGACGAGCGAATGGCAAAAGTGATGGCCAAACTGCGCGCCTCCATGCAGCGCAAAGCCGTGCCGGAGCATGTGCAGGATCGAGTCGTGAACTCCATCCAGTCCTTCGCGCTGTATGGCTTCCCCGAGTCGCACGCCATCAGCTTCGCGCTGCTCGCGTATGCCAGCGTGTGGCTGAAGGTGCATCGCGCCGTCGAGTTCTACGTCGCGTTGCTGAACAACCAGCCGATGGGCTTTTACTCCAGTGCTACGCTGATCCGTGATGCGAAGCTGCGCGGCATCCGCGTGAAGCCGGTGTGCGTGGTGACATCCGAGATCCAATGCACGGTCGAGGACGATGCGTGCATGCGCCTCGGGCTGAATCAACTTCGTGGTGTCAGCCGTGCCTCGCAGCAGCGGCTCCTCGCCGAGCGTCGATCCGCGCCATGGAAAGATCTGCACGATCTGCTGATGCGCTGTCCGCTGGCGAAAGACGAGCGCCGCGTGCTGGCGATGTCCGGTGCGCTGAACGCACTCGGCCAGCACCGCCGCAGCGCCTTGTGGGAGGCCGAGGCACCCGTGATCGATGACTTGTTCAGTCTGCCGCGCAGTGAGCAAAACAGAAATGCCGAACCCGCGCCACTTCCACTCATGTCGCCCGCCGAGCGGCTCGAAGCAGACTATGCCTCCACCGCGCTCACCGTCGGCCCGCACCCGATGGCTTACATCCGCGGGCAGGTTCCTGATGTGTTTCGCGCCAGCGATCTCGCCAGCGCACGACACGGGCAATATGTCGCCATCGCAGGGCAGGTGATCTGCCGTCAGCGCCCCGGCACCGCCAAAGGGCATGTCTTCATCAGTCTCGAAGACGAGACCGGCATCGCGAATGCCTTCGTGCCCTCCGCCTTGTTTGAACTCCACCGGCTCGTCATCACGCAGGAGCCCTTCCTCACCATCCAGGGACGCCTCCAAAATGTCGAAGGCGTGATCTCAGTCTATGCCTTCAAGATCGAAGGCCTGCGCTTCGATGCCGAGATCGGCTCGCAGTCGCATGATTTTCATTGAGCAAGCCTGGCGGATATTCGTTCGTCAGAGACACCTTTTTTGGGACGTTTAAACACACATCCAAGTTCGTCTCGATGAAACTCGCAGTCACAGCTCTTCTCCTCTCCTTTGTTGCATCTTTCCATGCCGCAGAAACGCCGCGCCCGGCGCGGGTCCAATTCAACCGAGACGTGCGGCCTATCTTGTCGGAGAACTGCTTCGCGTGTCATGGCTTTGACCCGAAGCACCGCGAGGCTGATCTGAGGCTCGACAACTTTGAAGGTGCCACGGAGGATCGTGATGGCTCGCGTGGGATCGTGCCAGGCGATTTGAGCAAGTCCGACGTCTGGCAGCGCATCATCAGTGACGGCAAAGATGAGGTCATGCCGCCGCCAAAGTCCCACAAGCAGCCGCTCACCGCGAGGCAGCGCGAGATTTTGAAGACATGGATCGAGCAAGGAGCCAAGTACGAGCGCCACTGGTCCTTCGAGCCGCCGAAGCGTTCGGCAGGTGCGAGCATCGATCACTTCATTCAGCAGCGGCTCGCGGAGGAAAAACTGAAGCCCTCGCCGCTGGCCGATCCCGCCACTCTCATCCGCCGCGTGTCGCTCGATCTCACTGGCCTGCCGCCCACGCCTGCCGAGGTGGATGCCTTTGTGGCCGACAAGTCGGACAACGCCTACGCCAAACTTGTGGACCGTCTGCTGGCCAGCAAGCACCACGGCGAGCGCTGGGGCCGCTGGTGGCTCGATCAAGCGCGCTATGCTGACAGCAATGGCTACTCCATCGATGCACCGCGCCAGATTTGGAAGTTCCGTGATTGGGTCATCGACGCGCTGAATGCAGACATGCCCTTTGATCGTTTCACCATTGAGCAGCTCGCCGGTGATTTGTTGCCAAACGCCACTGAGGCGCAAAAGATCGCCACCGGCTTTCACCGCAACACGCAGATCAATCAGGAGGGCGGCATCGACAAGGAGCAGTTCCGCATCGACTCCGTCTTTGACCGCGTGGCGACGACTGGAACCGTCTGGCTCGGTCTCAGCATCGGTTGCGCACAGTGTCACGACCACAAATTCGATCCCATCGAACAGAAGGAGTACTACAGCCTCTTCGCATTCCTGAACAACCAGGATGAGCCCACGATGAAGGTCTTCGACCCCACGGTCGATGTCGCTGGCATGACCGCCGAGTTCAAGGAACTCGATTCAAAGCTTAAGGCACTGGTCATGGAGCGCTACAGCGAGATCACCGACTGGGAGAAGAGCATGACGCCCGAGTTCCGCAAGAAGCTCGCCGCAGGCATTAAGAAGGCCGTCGAGAAGCCGATGAACAAGCGCACGCTGGCGGACAACATCGCGCTTTTCACCAACATCGTGAATCCCAGCGATCCGATCCGCATCTTGAGTGATCGCCACAAGGAACTCGATACCCAGCTCAACCAAGGCACGACGACCATGGTGATGAAGGAGTTGCCCAAGCCGCGCAAGACGACGGTGTTCATCAAGGGCGACTTCACACGGCCTGCGGACGAGGTGACGCCCGGAACGCCCAAAGTGCTCCACGCATTCCAAGCCACCAGCAAGCAGCCCACGAGGCTCGATCTCGCCAAGTGGATCGTCAGCCCGCAGAATCCGCTGACCGCTCGCGTGATCGTGAATCGAGTGTGGCAGCAGTACTTCGGTCGCGGCATCGTCGAGACAGAGAACGACTTCGGGATGCAAGGAACCGCCCCCTCCCATCCCGAGTTGCTCGATTGGCTCGCCATCCAGCTCATGGAGAAGAAGTGGAGCCTCAAGGAGCTGCATCGGCTCATCGTCACCTCGCACACTTACCGGCAAAGCTCCCTCAACCGGCCCGACTTGATCGAGAAGGATCCGAACAATTACCTCCTGGCACGCCAGACGCGGCTCCGCCTCGATGCCGAGGTCGTGCGCGATGTCTGCCTCAGCGCCAGCGGCCTGCTCTCACCCAAACTCGGTGGCCCGCCCGTCTATCCGCCCATCCCGGATGGTGTGATGGGGCAGGGGCAGGTGAAGCGAGTGTGGACCGTCAGCAAGGGTGCGGACAAGTATCGCCGTGGTCTCTACACGTTTGTCTATCGCGCCTCTCCTCCGCCCGCGCTCACGGTGTTTGATGCGCCGGACGGATTCAACAGTTGCACCCGCCGCATCCGCAGCAACACGCCGCTACAGGCGCTAACGTTGATGAATGACAGCGGGTTCTTCGAGTTCGCCACGGCATTGGAGAAGATTGTTCGGAAGGACGGGATGGAAGCCGCCTTCAAGCGTTGCACGAGCCGAGCACCGAAGGCTGACGAGTTGGCTGTATTGAATAAACTCGATCCGCTAAATGCCGCTCGCACGCTGCTGAATCTCGATGAAACCGTCACCCGCGAATGACCGCCATGAATGATCTGCTTTTCCAAACACGCCGTCACTTCTTCAGCCGCTGTGGTGTCGGCGTGGGTTCCATGGCGCTCGGTTCGCTATTGGCGCGAGACAATGCGTTGGTGCCGAAGCGGACGCATTTCCCGGCGAGAGCGAAGAATGTCATTTTTCTGTTCATGGCTGGAGGTCCTTCGCAGCTCGACATGTTCGAGTACAAGCCCGAGCTGACAAAGCGCAACGGCCAGCCGATTCCCGAGAGCTTCACCAAGGGCAAGCGCTTCGCCTTCATGGACAGCAGCCACCGGACGAACCTGCTCGCCACGCGATACCATTTCCGTCAGCACGGTCAGGCGGGTGTCTGGGTGAATGATCTGCTGCCACACACAGCGAGCATCGTGGACGAGATGTCCTTCATCACGACCTGCAAGACGGATCTCTTCAACCACGCCCCGGCGAAGTTTTACATGAACACGGGCAGCGGCCTGTTTGGCAGGCCGAGCATGGGCGCGTGGATCACCTACGGCCTCGGCAGCGAGTGCGACGACCTGCCGGGCTTCGTTGTGCTGCAAAGCGGTCCGCGAGGTCCGCGTGGGGGCGCGGTGCTCTGGGGCAGTGGGGTCTTGCCGACGACGTATCAAGGAGTGCCACTGCGCAATCAGGGCGATCCGATTGTGAATCTCTCCGCGCCCAAGGAAATCAGCGCCAAACAGCAGCGCCAGGTTGTGGATGCCGTGCGTGAGTTGAACTTGAAGCGCCTCGTTGAGACCGGTGACGACGAGATCTCCACGCGCATCAACGCCTACGAAATGGCCTATCGCATGCAGACGAGCGCGCCCGAGTTGATGGACATCCAAGGCGAAAGCCAAGCCACACTCGACCTTTACGGCATTAAGGACGGCAAGGAGACGACCTTTGCGCGGAACTGTCTGCTCGCCCGTCGCCTCGTCGAGCGCGGTGTCCGCTTTGTGCAGCTCTACGACACGAATTGGGATCACCATGGTGGCCCCACGGAGAATCTGGAGAAGCACATGCCTTTGAAGTGCGCGGATATTGATCAGGCTTGCGCCGCTCTGGTGAAGGACCTCAAGCAGCGCGGCCTGCTCGACGACACCATCGTCGTCTGGGGTGGCGAGTTCGGCCGCACGCCAATGGGTGAAGTGAGGGAATCAACCGGGCGCAATCACCACATCGACGCCTTCACCATGTGGTTTGCCGGTGGTGGATTCAAGGGCGGCACGGTGTATGGCCAGACCGACGAGTTCGGCTTCGGTGCCGTCGAGAATCCTGTGCACGTCCACGACATCCACGCCACGATTTTGCACCAACTTGGGCTGGATCACCAAAAGCTCTCCGTCCGCTCCCAAGGCCTCGATTTCCGCCTCACGGGCGTCGATCCGGCTCGCGTGGTGAAGGAAGTGTTGGTCTAGTATTGATCGACGCCGGAATCACTGCGGGGCGCGAGTCTTTGATGCGAGATTTCGCCTGAACTGGTTTCTGCGGCTTGTCTTTTACAGACGACTCGCTAACATCGCTAGCAGTGGTCTGATGGCCCGGACAGGTGTCTGTCGGGCTCTAAAGTTGGACTGAGAACGACAGGATATATTTTTTGGTGATTGCAACGCTCCCGGTGGTCAAAATAGGCGAGGTGTCGATGGACGGCAGCGAGCCCGTTTTCATGCTCGGCCCCTGTGTGATTGAGAGTGAGGCTTTCATCCGGGATGTGGCAGTGAGGATCAAGGCGATAGCCGACGAGGTGGGGATACGGTGGATTTTCAAGGCGTCGTATGACAAGGCAAACCGGAGCGCGATCAGCTCGTATCGAGGCATGGGTTGCAAGGATGGCTGCGCGCTGTTGGCGGATGTGGGACGGAGCCTTGGTGTGCCGGTGACCACGGACATCCACTCGCCGGAGGAGGCGGTCATTGCAGCGGAGTTCATCGACCTATTGCAGATTCCGGCCTTCCTTTGCAGGCAGACGGATTTGATCGTCGCGGCTGGCGAGACGGGTCGGGCAGTGAATGTGAAGAAGGGCCAGTTCCTCGCGCCTTGGGATGTGAAGAATATCGCGGACAAGTTGGTCGCGGCGGGCTGCCAGCATTTCATGTTCACGGAGCGCGGGACGACCTTTGGCTACAACAATCTCGTGGCGGACATGCGCTCGCTCTACTGGATGCGGGAGCTAGGGTATCGCGTGGTGTTTGATGCGACGCACTCGGTGCAGCGTCCGGGTGGGCTGGGTGCGACGACCGGAGGGGATGGGAAACTAGCGCCGGTCCTGGCGCGAGCGGCGGTGGCTGCGGGATGTGATGGGGTGTTCATGGAAACGCACCCGGAGCCGGATAAAGCGTTGTCTGACGGCCCGAATCAGATACCATTGAACCAGCTAGCCGGCGTGCTACGGCAGTTGAAACAGATTCATGAAATCGCGCGGACAACATCATAAGAGGCTGGCAGGCAGTGCTCGCCCATGCGTCCGGGTGGTTTTTGTCCTCCTTGCAGTCGGCGGCCTCTGTCTGTCTTGGGGGGCGGATGCAAAGGTGTCCAAAGGTGATACGAAGTCGCAGCCGTCAAAGTCTGGTGAAGTAAAGGATGAAGCGAAGACCAATGTGGCTGCGGGCGCGAATGCGGGATTAAAGGCGTTTGGTCAGATGATCCCCCTCGGGAGTCGGAGCAGGGGAGTACGCATACCATCCTTTGACGAAGGCAAGCCGAGTTCTCTAATCGTCGCTGATGCGATGACGCGCGTTGACGACGACGAGCTCTTCTTGGAGAAGACGGCTATCAATGTCTATGCTGAAAAGAAAGAGGAGGACATGCGCATCGACATGAAGACGGGGACCTATTTCATGGACGAGCAGATTCTGACCAGCACGGAGCGCAGCCGGGTGAGCCGTTCGGATTTTCAGATCGAGGGAGACTCGATGGTGTATGACACCAAGAGCGCCCAAGGCAAGATGGTGGGCAACGTGGAAATGATCATCTTCGACGCGAGTGCCGCCTCCAAGAAGATGAATATTCAGACGGGCGGCGAATCCGCCGATGGAGTCCAGAAAACACCGGCGGAGACAAAGCCGGTCAAACCCGAGGAGAAGAAGTAAGATGAAGAGATTCTCGATTCTAATTATTGCCATGCTGGCCGCTCAGGCTCAGTCGCAAACGACGCGAGGTCCGCTCAGGACCCGTACAAGCCAGCAACTGACGCAGGACTCGCGGGACGCTGCGGACAAACTCGGCGCGGCCCGCGCAAATGGCACAGTCGAGGAAGGACGCCTGAGCGCTGCGAACGCCGACGAGGCTGTCGTGGCGGGCAAGGTCAAGAAGGCTGCGGACGATCTGCTACGTTCGCCTGATCCTGCGGAGACAAATGCCGCGCAACGAGGCGAAGCAAGCATGGCAGCCGCCCTGAAAAACGTGAGTGCTGAAGGCAAGAAACTGCTGGCGCAAGGGGCTGCGCGTGGCCCCACCACGGCACCTCCGGGATCAGGGGAGAAGGGGATCGAGGCGGCACCAAAGCCACAGCCGCTTACGCCGACTCCAATTGAGAATCCCGCCGTGCCCGGTGACAAAATCACCATCACCTGCACGGGAGCAGCATTCTTCGACTCGGAGACGTCGATCATGCTCTTCACGGAGAATGTGGAGGTGCGCCACCCGCAGTTCTTCGTGCTTTGCGATGAGTTTGAGATTCACATGATCAAGGATGCGAAGCCCAAGGATGGCGCGGCTCCTGAAAAAAAGGCATTGGATCCGATCAATAATCCGCTGCGCGAACAGGGAAAGTCTGCTGCACCGGTTGCCGGTGGTGCATCGGGTGGAAATGCGGGAGCTGGGCAACCCGTTTCCGACAGCAGCATCAAGTTTGCCATCGCGCGTGGTCGGATGGTCACCATCGAGAAATACACTGAGACTGGAGACATTCAGGTCGGCCATGCCAAGCACGCCACCTACGAAGGCGCCACTGGGAACATCCTGCTGCGTGATTTTCCCCAGGTGCAGCGCGGCCAGCATCTTCAGATCGCGACCGATCCGGCGACGACGATGACCTTGAAGCAAAATGGTGCGCTCGACACGAAAGGCCCAAGCCGCACGGAGATCATCCAGGAGAAAGCCAAGGGCGACACTCATCTCAACAAGCCGACTGCGGCACCCGCCGCATCCCCAAATCCTAACGCAAGCCCCAGACAGCCAACCCAGTGACAACTCAAGCTGCGACCGACAAATCCAGTGTCTATTGGGAGAATGCTCCCGAGGCCGAGGCTCCCGCCGAGGCAGAAGACGCCCTGCTCTACACCCGCCAGCTCGTGAAGGAGTATGACGGGCGCGCTGTGGTCAATGGTGTCGATATTGACGTGAAACGAGGTGAGATCGTCGGCCTCCTCGGTCCGAACGGAGCGGGGAAGACGACCACGTTTTACATGATCGTCGGCCTCGTGCGTCCGACTTCGGGTGAGGTGATCTTTGACGGGAACAACGCAACGCACCAGCCGATGTTCAAGCGCGCCCGCCTCGGGATGGGTTACCTGCCGCAGGAGGAGTCCATCTTCCGTAAGCTGACCGTCCGGGAGAATATCCTGGCCGTCATGGAGACGCAGAATTTCACGCGCCAGCAGCGCAAGGAGCAGTGCGATGCGCTGATGGAGAAATTCGGAATCGCGCATGTCGCCGACAATCTGGCGCTCACCCTGAGTGGTGGAGAAAAGCGACGCCTGACCATCGCTCGCTCGCTCGTCACGGAGCCGAAGCTTCTCATGCTCGACGAGCCCTTCAGTGGAGTCGATCCCATCGCCGTGGCGGAGATCCAGGAGATCATTCGCATGTTGCGCCGCGCCGGGTTGGCCATTCTCATCACCGATCACAACGTGCGCGAGACGCTCAATATCGTGGACCGCGCGTATCTGATCTTTGAAGGTCAGGTGAAGCGGCATGGGCCGAAGGACTTCCTCGTGAATGACCCGGTCGCGCGTCAGCTTTATCTTGGCAAAGACTTTTCGATGTAACTCGAATTCATCCCAGAACAACGAACCCAAAGGAGACAAAACCATGCAAGTGCACAATGTGAACATGCCGATCACCGTGACCGGCCGCCATGTGGAAGTAACAGCCGCCATGCGCGACTACGCCCAAAAAAAGGTCGAGGGTCTGCACCTCGATTACCCGCGAATCATCGAGGCCAAAGTCATCCTCGACGTGCAGAATCACCGTCAGCAGTCTGCCGAGATTATCCTGTTCTGTGCCAATCACATCGTCATCGAGGTCGATACGACGACCGAGGACATCTACGCCGCGATCGATGAGTCGATCTCCAAGATCGCGCGCCGCATGAGGAAGTACAAGACGCGCATGCTCAAGTCCCACCGCCCGCGCAAGGGTTCGGTGAAACTCCTTGAGGAGCACGTCTATCATGAGTCCGCTCTGGAGACCGAGCACGACCACATCGAGCCAGCCTACGTCCACAAGGAGCAGTACAAGATTCGCCCGCTCTACACGGACGAGGCCATGATGGATCTCGGCATGAGTGGTCGTCAGTTTGTCATCTTCCACAATCAGAAGACCCACAAGCTGGCAATCCTCTTCCGTCGCGACGACGGCGAGTTTGGACTCATCGAGCCGGAAACCAACGGCTCAAACGGCAGCGCTGCCTGATCGCAACCTCCATTGCGCGCGGGGGAGCCTTGAAGCTTGCCCCGTAGCGCAATAGATTCCCGCTAATCTTTCCATCTGTGAGAGCGGCGCATGTCGCCTTATTCGGCCAGCGTCCGCATCAGTTGCGTCATCATTGCTGCCTGCAGTTTCCTTCCAAGCGCACACTCCCAGATGCGGACCGCCGTCCAGCCGAGCGAAGCAGGGCGCGCGTCACTTAATCACGTGCTCAAGCAAGAGCGCCGCCAATCGCATTTCGTGTTTAATTCCCGCTTGAGCGGATGAGGTTCATAACCTCGCTGCGCTTGGATTTGGAGGATACGTCCGCCATGGGGTTTCTCACTTCAAGCGGCGCACTGAATCCTGCAACGGGATGCCCTCTTCTTCCGCATGTCCGGGAAAGCTCGGCGATATCTTGGATGGAGACCCAGTTTAGTCTTGCGGTTTTCGTTCCATCCCGGTAAAAAAGACCACAGATCAGAAATCCATTTCATCTTCCCATGAATAGAAGAGTTTTTCTATCAACCGGTGTCTCAACTGTGGCTGGGACAATTTTCTCGGAGGAGCGAGTGCGTTCCATCGGTGTTTCGATCAAACAGGAGCCGCTCGCTTTTGACTTTGCCGCGTTGGAGCCATACCTCGACGCGGGTTCGGTCCGGGCGCACTACGAAAGAATCCATGCTGACTACACCATCCGATTGCGGGAGACATTGGGGGCCGTGAATCTGGACGTCGCAAACCTGACGTCACTGATTTCGTGCATCACGACGATCCCGACCCCATCGAACGCCAACTCCATTCTTTCTTTCGGCAGGAAACCCGGCCCTCTGCCCGCGGAAGCCCAGAAGGCCATTCGCACCTATGGTGGGGGGCACCTCAATCACACGGTGTTTTGGCGATTCCTCGCACCCCATGGCAGTGGCCCCGCCGGACCCGAAGGACGCGTGGCTGCTGCGATTCAAGCTGAGTTTGGGGGAATTGACGACTTTATGGAGAAGTTCACCCAAGCCGCATTGACTCATGAAGGGCCGGGATGGGTTTGGCTCGTTTATCGTCCAGATGGGCGGTTGGTGGTAACGACGACATCCAGCAACGACCACCCGATGATGAAAGAATTTGTACCGGAAGGAGAATGCGGTAAGCCGATCCTGTGCCTAGACCTGTGGGATCACGCCTTGTCTTTGCGCTTCAAGAATAACAGGCAGGGCTATGTCGCCGCCTGGTGGAATGTCGTGAACTGGGCCTTTGTTAGCAAGGCGTACGCCATCGTTACCAGCGTCTGAATTTCGCGTTGGATAGTGACGCGAGTGGGCCGTTCGTGAGACTATGGACCAATCGCTTGCCCATTCCCATGAATCACGCTATCGTCGCTCCCCTAAGAAATATTCACCCCCTCTCTTATCACATGTCATCCACAGCCAGACCATCAGTCAACCAATTGAGAAAGGCCATCGAGCTTTCCGAGAAGATCCAAAAGCTTGAAGCCGAATTGGCTGCCATCCTCGGAAACACTAGCTTGCCGAAGGAAGCTTCCACCAAGGCGCCGAAAACGAAGTCCGCCAAACGGAAGAAGCCAGTCATATCGGCTGAGGGTAAGGAGCGCATCGCCGCCGCGCAACGCATTCGCTGGGCAAAGCACCGGAAGGCGAAAGCAGCCGGTAAGGTCTAACCCATCATTTTTGGAAAGGGCACCGTGGAGACACGGTGCCCTTTTTGTTTTGTAGGATTACGCGGGATCCCTCTCTCGACGGCCAAGTCGTGAGAGCACTCCGGCTCTCCAGCCCATCGTCTTGCGCTCTAGCCACGGTCCTACGAAGGCGAGCGACAGAAGAGTGGGCGCGATGAGAAGAGAGGAGCGCACGATGGGATCGTGTAGGAACGCTCCACCGAGTCTCGGGGCGACCATGCGGTCGATCAGGATCATGATTTGCAGGTGCAGCACATAGCAAGGGTAGCTGAACTGCCCGAGCCAGCGCGCGATCGGGAGGAGCCATTTCTTTGCATTCAGATGAAGATGATGCGCGCCGCCGATGAGCATCGCCAGACCGGGGATGGCGGTGATGCCCGCAAAGTCCAGCACCCATTGCGGGCTCTCGTGGAACTTGGCAATCGCCAGCACGACCTCGGACACGAGGCACAGGGGAATCGACAGCAACCATAGCGCGCGACTCATCCGCACGCCCGGCGGACCGCCTTTGGTTGCTAGTCGGGCACCCCACAGCCAGAGGGGATACAGCACGAGCAGCGACCACACGCCGGCCACTAGCGTGCTATGCTCCATTCGGTGGAAAACCTTCCACAGGATGAAAATCCCGGCGGCACCCGCGGCGGACACGGCAAGCGACCAGCGAAAGGCCCTCACCGCGCGATTGCCCAGTACGACAAGCGCGAGCGGCCAGGCGAAGTAGTAGATCATCTCATTGCTCAGGCTCCACGATGGATCAAAGGCGGGGAAGGTATTCGTCAGGATCTGCAGACTGAAAAGGCTGGCGAGAAACTGTGGCCACGCGAAGCCGGAACCGTGCGTGCGCTCGGTCATCCACCACACGCCTACAGCCAGCGCGAGGCCGAGCAGGAAGAGCGGATAGATGCGCGTCACGCGCGCCATCGCGTAGCGCTTCCAGTCGAGCCGGTTCCCAGTCATGCTGCGCGCGATGGAGTCATGAATGCACAGGCCCGAGAGGAGAAAGAAGCACCACACAAGCAGGCTGCCGTGTCCCAGCGTCGCGCCGATCCAGCGCCAGGCCGTCGATGCTTGAGTCATGTTTCCGGCAAAAGCTCCCCGCAATCCGAGATCGATCCCGTGTGAGATCAGCACGCCGAGCGCGGCCAGGCCGCGCAGCACGTCGATGAATACAGCCGAGTGGGCGTCGATGGTTGATTTCGGATCAGGCCCCGGCTCCACCGGCGGACTCAATCGGTTCAGGGCACGCACGGTGCGAAACATGGCCGAGGTCACGCTCAGGTAATTGAATGCTTCCAGAAACACCACCCCGCGCGTGCGTGTGGACCACTCCTGTTTGTAGCGGGCATCGCCAGGCATGTGATCCATCTCGCACAGGCCCAGATCGATCGCCTGCTGAGCCGTCCATCCCAGCGAAAGCCTGCCCACCGAGAGGTTCGCATACGCTGGATCAAATCCCGTCTGGTAGCTCCAGTACTTTCCAAACATCGCAAATCCGTAGTGCCCGGCCACCATCTTGCCGTCTGCCTCCAGCATTGGGATGACGATGCGGCCGTGCGGAGACCAGCGGCGGATGATTTCTTGCTGCAGCCGCTTCATGGCCGGATTCAGGAAAGCGCTGTGCTTGCCCTCGAATCTCGCGGCGTGCAGCCGCCATAGCTCTTCAAAGGCAGCCTCGTGCGTCATGTCTCGCCCGCCCACCAGCGCCCGGCCCGTGTTCTCGTCTAGGAACTTGTTCCACTTGGTCCGGTAGCTCACGCGCGTCTTGCTCTTCCACGACTCCATCTGCTCGTTCCAGGAGCCGGGCAGATCCATCAGGTAGGATTTCTCCGGCGCATTGCGCTCTCCGCTGCTGGCAAAACGACCCAGCGCCGCGCGCAGCAGCGGCAGGTTGGGCGACTCCTCATGCACATACGGCAGGTCGATCACATCCCAGTGCAGCACTTGATCGCGAAAGGCCCGGCACAGCATCGGTGTCACCACGCCCTCCGCACCCGTCGGCACGATGAAATCCATCCCCTGCGAGGCATCCTCGCCGAGGCATCCGATAAAGGTCAGATGCCGCATCGCCTTGCGTGGCCCGCACGGTTGGCGCCCGATCATCAGCGGTGCCACTCCCACCAGCGCACCGCTCCGGTCATCCTCCACCACTGACACACAGAGCCGTGCTCCATTGCCGTGCTCCCGCCACCACAGACTCACCCAGTCCCACGTCATGAATGGCGTCCGCACCGCGCACCGCTCCAGCAGCGCGTCCCAATGCGGCTCCAGCGCTTGGAAAGCTTTGTCATCCGTCACCATTCGCCAGCACAGTCTCGCCGACTCGATCCCGTTGGAGAAAGAGTCTCCGGCTCCGTTTTTCGGAGAAGGTTCTGGAGAGGAGATCATCGTGCGTGGCGGGAGAGACGCGAGATTGGAAAACAATACTTTGGGTACGTTCCCCCGCTCACTCCGAGAACGCAAGCACTTGTCCCATCGAACTCGGCCTTATGATGTCATTTGCCTTTGGCTCCTTCCTGTTGCCAACATGATGCAATCCTCCCTCGCACTCCGACGTTACTACCGCTCCACCATGATCCGGAAACTACTCTCTCTTGCCCTCCTCATCCTTCCGCTCGCCGTCGGTGCCGCGCCGAAGGGGCCGCCAAACATCGTCTTCCTCTTCGCCGACGACCTCACCTGTCAGGCCATCAGTGCCTTTGGCGACTCCCGCAAGCTCCTCTCTACTCCCGGCATGGATCGCATCGCAAAGGAAGGCATGCGCTTCGACCGCTGCCTCGTCACCAACTCCATTTGTGGCCCCAGCCGCGCCTGTGTGCTCACCGGGAAATACTCCCACGCCAACGGCTTCTACAACAACAGCAACAGCAAGTTCGACGGCTCCCAGACCACCTTCCCGAAGCTCCTCCAAAAGGCAGGCTACAGCACCGCCATCATCGGCAAATGGCACCTCATGACTGACCCCACCGGGTTCGACTACTGGAACATTCTCCCCGGCCAGGGCGTCTATTACAACCCCGCCACCATCGACAATGGCAAGACCGTCAAGCACACCGGCTACGTCACCGACATCATCGGCGACATCTCACTCGATTGGCTCAAGAATCGCGATAGGACGAAGCCCTTCCTCCTCATGTGCCAGCACAAGGCACCTCACCGCGAGTGGGAGCCACCCGCACGCCTGCTCGGTTTTGACAACGACCGCGTCTATGACGAGCCGGAGACGCTCTTCGATCCCTACACCGCCCGCAGCAAGGCTGTCAGCGATCAGGACATGAGTATCGAGAAAACCATGACCGACCGCGATCTGAAGCTCGCCACCCCCGGCCAGCTCAACGAAGAGCAGCGCAAGTATTGGGACGACTACTACGGCCCACGGAATGAGAAGTACCGCGCCGCCAATCTCAGCGGCAAAGATCTCATCAAGTGGCGCTACCAGCGCTACATGCACGACTACCTCGCGTGCGTGAAAGCCGTGGACGAGAACATCAGCCGCGTCCTCGACTATCTCGACAAAGAAGGCCTCGCCGACAACACCGTCGTCATGCTCTCCAGCGATCAGGGCTTCTTCCTCGGCGAGCACGGTTGGTTCGACAAGCGTTGGATCTTCGAGGAGTCCCTCCGCACTCCGCTCATGGTGCGCTGGCCTGGCGTCACAAAGCCCGGCGGCAGCACCAGCCAGATTGTATCGCTCATCGACTTCGCCAACACCTTCCTCGACATCGCGGGCCAGCAGCCCATTGCCGATGCGCACGGCCGCAGCTTTGTTCCGCTTTTGAAAGGCGAGACACCCGCCGACTGGCGCAAGAGCCTCTACTACCACTACTACGAGTTCCCCGTTCCCCACCGCGTCCGCCCGCACTACGGCGTCATCACCGACAAGTACAAGCTCATCCACTACTACAAGCCCGACGTCGATGACTGGGAGTTGCTCGACCGCTCAAAAGATCCACTGGAGACCAAGAACTTCTACGCGGACCCCGCCTATGCCGACACGGTCAAGGAGTTGAAGGCCGAACTCATCCGCCTCCAGGCTGAAGTCAAAGAGACCGTTCCTCCGCCGCGTTTCACGCACGGGAACAAAGCCTTCGATGGCGAGCCCCAGCCACCCACGCCACCCGGTGGCGGCAAGGGCGGGAAGAGAAAAGGCAAAGCCAAGGAGTGATCTCGCCTCACGATTCAGCGCCTCACTGGGGCGCTCTCGCGGGTTCCCGTTCAGTCCTCCGCCCACTCTTCCTGCAGCCGCGCGAGTTTGCGCTTGAGGCCGACTTTCGCGGCTGCTGACATGCGGTCGATGAAAAGGATGCCATTCAGATGGTCGATCTCATGCTGGAGCGCGCGGGCCAGCAGGCCGTCAGTCTCGATGGTCTTCGTTTCGCCATCGAGAGTCTGGTAGGTGACCTTCACTTCGAGCGAGCGCCGGATCTGCGAGCGCAGATCAGGGAAGCTGAGGCAGCCCTCCTCGCCGCTCTCCTTGGACTTGCCGAGTTCGAGCTTCGGATTGAGAAACACGAGCGGCATGGACTTCACCATGTCGGCGTCCACACCGTCGATCCGGAGGTAAGAGACGCACTGCGGATTGTGCGAGACGTCGATCACCGCGATCTGCTGATCCACGCCCACCTGTGGGGCGGCGAGGCCGACGCCGTTTGCCGCGCGCATCGTTTCCAGCATGTCTTCGGCCAGTGTGCGATGTTCGGCGGTGGCGGCTGGTATCTCGCGGCACTTGGCGCGCAGGACGGCTTCGGGGTAGAGAACGATTTTGCGGATCATGAGTTCGGTGAGT
>Ga0075163_10004105_pt1 | contig 19524 bp, 17 predicted proteins | sample JI1023141ADNA_FD_71478 | JGI IMG/M metagenome (GOLD analysis project Ga0075163, IMG submission 71478) | Wastewater effluent complex algal communities from Wisconsin, to seasonally profile nutrient transformation and Carbon sequestration -... | ecosystem: Engineered > WWTP > Effluent > Algae...
TGATCCTGATCTCGGTGATGGTGGGCGGCGCCGGCATCCGCCACTTCATGAACATCCGCTACCTCGGTGGCGGGCTCGTGCGCCCACCCGCCGCGGTGCTCGCTCCCGCGGCGGGCATGGCCGGCATCGCCGTCGCCGGCATCCTGATCATCAGCCGCATCCAGGTGCCGTCGAAGATCGCCGACTACCCGGTGTCGTACGCGAAGGCCGCGGACATCATCAGCAAGCGCTGCACGCCGTGCCACAGCTCGGCACCGACGGACGATCAGTTCAAGGTCGCTCCCGTCAACATCCGGTTCGACAAACCCGACGAGATCCAGCTGATGGCGCCGCGGATCAAGGCGCGCGCCGTCGACAGCGACCAGATGCCGTTCAACAACAAGACCGGCATCACCCCGCAGGAACGCGCCGAGCTCGGCCGCTGGATCCTCGACGGGGCGCAGCTCGAGTAGGCAAAGTCTGGAGGTCATCAAGATGTCATCGCAGCCGCGACCGCGCGGTGGTACGACAGGCCATGCGCGTCATCGGGCTGCTGGTGCTTTCTCTGATCTCGTCGCCTGCCTTCGCCGACGACGGTGAACCCACGTTCCCGGGGCGCGAGCTCGACGTCGAGCCGAACACGTACATCTCCTCCGGCGCGATCATCGGCAAGGATCACTTCGACTACGGCGGGGTGGTGATCGAGGCCGGGCGCCGGTTCGGTCGGCTGCGCGAGACGCCGCTGTTCGTCCGCGGCATGGCGCACGGCGGCAACACCAGCGTCGCGGGCAACCCGGGTCGCGGCACGTACCTCGAGGCGCGCGCCGGTGTCGAGGGTCGCAACTGCACGCGCGGCGGCATGCTGTGCGCGTCGGTCGGGGTCGATGTCGGCCTTCACCGCGGTCGCTATGACCAGGTCGACTTCGACGACCGCGGCCGCCCGATCGCCAAGCCGGTCACCGAGGCGCCGTCCGAGCAGGCCGCGTTCGAGACCTTCAACTCGACGGTGATCGCCCCGCGGCTCACGCTCGACGGTGGCAATCGCGTGCGCGTGCGGGCCGTGATCGAGCGGCCGTATCACCTGCATGCCGACGGTGGGACCGGTGGCGTGGCCGGCTCGCTGATGCTCGGCCTCGGCTTCTAGTACCTTCGAGGGCGATGGCGCTGCGTGTCCGTGTGTGTCCCCTCGCCGAGGTGATGGATGGACGCATGCACGGCTTCGCGGTCGCCGGCGTGACCTGGCCGGTGATGGTCGCCACCGTCGACGGCGAGCTCGTATCGTTCCCCGGAGTCTGCCCGCACGACGACGTGTCGCTCGTCGACTACGGCGTGATCGAGGACCACCACCTGCGGTGCCGCGTGCACGGCTACCGCTTCGACGTCCGCACCGGCGCGTGCGAGCACAACCCGAAGTTCCTGCTGCGCCGCTACAGGATCACGATCGAAGCCGGCGAGCTGTGGGTCGACCTGCTGTGACGGCGAAGATTCTTGGTCACAGTTTGTGGGCTGTGGACTCCAGCACCGGGTGGAGCAGGAAGCCCTCACGTATCTGTCCGACCAATGGCGCACCGACCGGTTCGATTGCTTCGTCTCGGCGCGGCGCGAGCTCGACGACGCCCACGCGGCACCACCCGAGCGCTTCACCGCGCTGGTGGTCGGCCAGCTCCTCAGCGAGCTGCCGGAGGCCCACCGCCTGACGTCGCAGATCGCGCACACGCTGGCGCTCGCCGTCGCGGGCGCGGATCGCGTGCACTTCTTTCACGAGACGTCGCGGCTACCTCCCGATGCCGACTGCACCGCGGTGGCGTACTTGCTGCTGCTACGCACCGGCCGGGTCGCCGAGCAGGACGCTCATCGCGCGTTCGATCTGATCGCCCAGACCACGAACCCCGACGGGATCGTCGCGACCTACTTCGATCCGAGCGGCGAGCGCGCGAACATCGTCGATGCGGTGGTCTGCGCGAACGTGGTGCGGCTCGCGCTGCGGCTCGGTCGCCTGCGCGATGTCCGGGCGACCGCGCGCTACCTCCGTCAGCTGGTCTCCGCCGCCGAGTACCTGGGCGGCAGTCGCTACTACCCGTCGCCGGACTGCCTGCTCTACGCGCTCTCGCTCGGCGAGCCGTTCGCGGAGCTGCGCACCGCCGTCGCCTCGAGGATCGGCTCCACCGATCACGTCCTCGACCTCGCCCAGCGCGTGCTCGCCGCGCGTCGCCTCGGGGTGAGCAACGAGCTCGATCGCGAGCGCCTGGTCGCGCGCCGGCTGCCCGATGGCTCGTGGCCCGCCGAGGGCTGGTTCTGCTACGGCCGATCGCGGCAGTGGTTCGGCTCGTCGGCGCTGAGCACGGCCTTCGCGATCGCGGCGCTGGGGCAGTGATGCACGACCAGGTCGCCATGCAGGTGCGAGCGTGGACCGAGGCGCAGCAGCTCGGCGCGCTGTGGTCACCGCTCGTCCACACCGTGACCTCGTGGATCGCCTCGGCGGCGCCGGCGCGCGCGACCGTCGAGCAACGCCTGCTCGCGTGCCTCGATCTCGGCACCTGCTTCTTTCTCCTCGACGACGCCACCGATGACGCGCGTGCGCGCCACGACGACCTCGAGCATGTCGCGAGCGGCGGCGCGCCCGTCGATCACCGCCCGCTGCAGGCGGCGTTCGCGGCGCTGTTCGCGCGGCTCTCCACCTGGGGCTCGCTCGCGCACTACCTGGCGCTGCGGGTCGAGTTCGCGCGGGCGCTGCGGGTGCGCGAGCGGATCCGCTCCGGTGCCGAGATCGACCTCGAGGGGTATCTCGCGCTCCGCGAGATCACGATCTACTTCGGTCCGTGGCTGTCGACCTGGCAGCTCCTCGAGGGCTGCGAGCTGTCCCCCCGCGAGCGCGCCGCGGTGGCTCCGGCGTTCGCGCCCGCGAATCGCTGGCAGGTCCTCGAGAACGAGCGGCTGTCGGTCGCGCGCGATCAGGCGGCGGGGACCCCCAACCTGGTCGCGATGCTGGCGGCGCGACGCGGCGATTCGCTCGCGACCGCCGGCGCCGAGGTCGGGACCTGGGCGGACGCCGATCTCGACGCCTACACCGCGGCCGTCCTGGCGCTGCGCAAGGGGCCGCTCACCACCCCGGTGGCCTCCTACCTGACGTTGCTCGAGGCCGGGGTCGACGGGGCGATCCACCACTACAAGGGGTCCGATGCAGCTCGCTACCGCTAACTCCACACGCCGACCCGTCCCGGGTTACCGTGATGGCCTCGTGTCGGGCGATGCCGATCAAGACCTCCTCGAGAGCTGGCGCGCCGGCGATCAGAAGGCCGGGCGCGATCTGTTCGCGCGCTACTTCGATCAGCTCTACCGGTTCTTCTCGAACAAGAGCGCCGAGCCCGACGAGATGGTCCAGGCGACGTTCCTCGCGCTGGTCAAGTCGCGGGATCAGTTCGCCGGGCGCTCGACGTTCCGGACCTACGTGTTCACGATCGCGCGCAACGTCCTTCACCGCCAGCTCCGCACGATCATGCGCGAGCGCGACTTCGATCCCGCGCTGTCCTCGATCGCCGAGATCGCCACCTCGATCCGCTCGCGCCTCGCCCGCGAGGACGATCACAAGCGACTCTGCGACGCGCTCCGCACGCTGTCGGTCGAGAGCCAGACCCTGCTCGAGCTCCACTACTGGGAGGGCATGGATGCCGACGATCTCGCCGAGGTCTTCAAGGTCGAGAACCAGACGATCCGCGCCCGGCTCAGCCGCGCGCGCGCGTTGCTGCGCGAGAAGATGGCCGGCGACGAGCAGACGCTGCTGACGTTTCGGCCGTAGCTCGTCAGCGAGGATGCGCGGCGAGCCACGCGACCACCTCTGGTCGCTCGATCGAGTCCGCGGGCATCACGCTGAGGCTGCGGGTCGCGAGGTCGTGCGCCCGCGCCACGTCCTGCGCGTTCGCGGCCGGGTTCTCGACGAGCCGCTTGGCGAGCGTGAACAACGCGCTGGCGAGTCCCGGCGGATCCTCGGATGGTGAGCGATCGAGGAGCGTGACCGCGAGCTCGCCCTCGCGGAGGCCCAGCGCGAACTGCTTGCGGACCCCGGCGATCTCCGAGAGCTCGGTGCGTGTGCGTCCCTGCATCGCGTGGTTGCCGAGCTTGTCGTAGACCGCGAGTGCGCGCGCCGCGTTCGCGCTCGCCTCGTCGACCCGCCCGAGGAGTCGCAACGTCGTGGCGAAGGCGAGCTGGTAGTTCGCGGTGTACAGGTGCTCGACCCCGCGGAGCCTGGTCGACAGCGCCGCGGCGGCCTCGAATGATCGCGCGGCGTCGGCGATCCGCCCCTCGCGGTAGGCGATCTCGCCGAGCACGTTGTCGACCGACGCGATCAGGTTGTGCGACGTGCCGACGGTGTCGACGAGGAGCTCGCGAGCGCGCGTCGCGTGCTGCTTCGCGTCGGCGAGGCGTCCCGAGTCGGCTTCGGTGCTGGCGATGTTGAACAGGGTGTGGGCGTAGAGCCGGTGATGTTCGCCGACGCGCGCGCGGTAGATCTCGGCCGCGCGGTTGTAGTACCGGAGCGCCTCGGGCACGCGTCCGGTCCGGGTGTACCCGACACCCAGGTTGTTGATGGAGATCGCGGTCATGATGTCGTCGGGGCCGAACACCTCCGTGCGCAGCTGCAGGGCGCGCTCGTCCTGCGCGATCGCCTCGGTGAGCCTCCCGCGGTCCGCGAGGATCTGGCTGACGTTCGCCGCGAGGAGCGCCTCGATCTCGCGGGCTCCACCCAGGCCCTGGATGCGCGCCGCGGCGTCGCGCTGATACTCGAGCGCTCGCTCGTGGTTACCGAGGTTGTGGCCGACCAACCAGACCAGCTCCGCGCGTGCATGCGCTGCGAGCGCGCGATCCCCGCCCGCGTCGGCGGCGTAGCCGGCCTCGATCATGACGTCGGCCGCGCGCTGGAACTCGGTCAGGTTGTCGAGGGTCTTCGCCTGCTGGAACAGCGCGTGCGCGAGCGTCGGAGCGTGCGCGGTGGCCTTGGCCTCGGGCACGATCTCGTCGAGCTCCGCGAGCTGCGCACGATACTTCCCGGTGATCCCGAGTGCGCGGTTGCCGGCGAGCCGCGTCTCGAGCCGATCGACCGTCGCGCGCACGACCGGGTTGTCGGGCACCGGCACCGGTGCGAGCAGCGCCTCGCGATCCGCACAGCTCTCGATCCGCGACAACGCGTTGACCGCGCGTGGGGCGGTCGACGTGGTCTCCGGATCGGGGCGCTCCAGGATCGAGACCAGCGACGAGAGCTCGGCGAGCCGGCGATCGAGGCAGCTCATCCGCAGATCGAGCAACGCCTCGCTCTGGGTCTTGCTCTTGTGAGTGGCCTCGCAGGTGGCGCGATGCATCGCGGACCACGCGCCGGCGTAGGCATCGAGTCGGCCTGCCACGACGGCGGCGATCTCCGCGGCTCCCGGCTTGTTCGACGCGAGCAGGGCCGCGCGGACCGCAGCGGTGTGCGTGTCGTTCCATGCCGTGGCCACCCGTTCCACACCCCCTTCGCAGACGGCATCGGCCTGCTCGGTCGCGCCGCGCATCACTAGCGCACCGGAGATCGCCGCGATCGTGACCCCGAGCCCGACCACCGCGCGCCGCCGCCATCGCGTCGCCGGATCGAGCCCGAGCGCCTGCACCAGCGCGCTCATGGAGGGGAACCGCTTCGCCGGATCGTCGTCGGTGCCGCGCCGCAGGATCGGCTCGATCCACCGCGGCACCTTGTCGCCGAGGCCTTCGCGCAGCGAGACGCATAGCGCGTACTGATCGACGCTCGCCGTCACTGGCCCGGGCTGCTGCTGCTCCGGCGCCATGTAGCCGCGCGTGCCGCCGCTGGACTGCTGGGCGCCAAGGGCGTGGGCGAGCCCGAAGTCGAGCACGCGCACGCGACCATCGGCGCCGACGATCGCGTTGTCGGGCTTGAAGTCGCGATGCACCAACCCTTCGGCGTGGGCGGCCTCCAGCCCCTCGCCGGCCTGCCGATACGCGCGGACCAGCGCCGCGGCGGTGCTGCCCTTCGCGTACTCGCGGAGCGTCTTGCCACGCACCAGCTCGATCACCAGGAACACGCCCTCCGGTGCGTCGAGCACGTCGTAGATCGGCACCACGTGCGGATGCGAGAGCTTCGCGAGGGTCTGGCCCTCTTCACGTGCGCGGGCGCGCGCCGTGGCATCGCCCGCGGTCGCCAGCTTGAGCGCCACGCCGCGGTTGAGCTCGGGATCCCACGCCGACCACACCACGCCCATGCCACCTGCGCCGGCGCGCTCGAGGATCGTGAAGCGCCCGACCTTGACCTGCGCGGGCACATCGCCAAACAACGCCGCCTCGGCGCGCGCGCGCACCATCGCGCGATCTACCGGATCGGCGATCGCGGGTACCTTGCGCAGCAGGTCTTCGGAATCCGCCAGAGCGCCAGACTATCAGCGCTCGGTCTGCCCATCCGGCAACCAGCCGATGTCGCCGGCTTTCGTTCGTGATTTCAAGCTACTGCGAATTACCGTCACAAGGTGGCCTGGCCAGACTCTATCGAGACCCATGATCCGAACTGTTCTGATCGCTACTGCGCTCGTCGCGTGTGTTCCAGCTGACGATCCCGACATCGGGTCCACGGAACAGGAGGGCAAGTGCCCGGTCGCCGGGTGCGGCAACAACTCGCCGTTGCTCGGACCGTTCAAGGCCGACGAGCTTCACGAAAGAGCCATCGCCAACCTGGCGGGCTTGCAGCTGCGGGGATTTGTCGGGCCGAGTGGACATCCCTGCACGACAGCAGTGCCCTGCCCGGTCGATGTACGAGGCGACAAGATCATGGTGACCATGCCGTCGTCGGGCTCCCCGAGTGGCTATGTCGAGAGAACCGGGAGCGCGCTCGTCAATGGATATCTGCTGGTGTGGCAGCCAGGCGAGTCCAACTACGTGCCTCCGATTCCGGCGGGAGACGCGAAGATCAATTTCTTCACCTGGTCCCAGGCGACGACGTTCTGGCAGGGATCCAACGGGAAGATCGACACCTACGAGTTGTTCTACGAAATCCCCGGTCTCATCCGCGGCCCGGTGTGCGGGACACCGCCAGCGTCGGTCGATGGCGAGGGTAACCAGTGGCAGCGCCGGATGGAGGCCATGTTCTTCGCCGGCGATCGCTACGACCACGAGCACATGACGGTCACCGCCACCAGCGATGCCGAGTCCGGCGAGTGGTTCAACATCGCGTGCGCCGGCAGCGCGACGATGAAGCTGCACCTCAATCGCCACACTACGGCAGGCACGGAGACGGGCTTCACCACCGACCAGAAACAACGTCAGACCATGCTGAAGATGTTCTCCGGCGACTTCTGCGGAGATGGCACCACGTACACGGTGCACGGCACCCGGATCGAGTGGCGAACCAGTACCGGGATGACGGGCTACATCGGGCCCGGGATCAACTCGTTCGAGTCGTACTGGAACGAGAATGGTGCGGTCTGCATGACTCGCCATCGTCTGGAGAGCTCGACGGACCCAGCCCTGAACCAGATGGGGAAGATGATCCGCGACGGAAGTAGCTCCATCCCGACGACGTGCCGCCCGATGCCGGCCTGTGGCCGGAAACACAGCCTCAACGCCTATCTCCGAACGTGGAGCGCGGCACAGCCGTAGCTCACAACTTGTCGAGCACACGCTGCCGGCGATGAAGAATCGCCGGCGAGTACGCGGGCGCGACCTTGGCCAGCAGACTGCGTGCACGCACGAGGTCGTGGTCCATCGCCGCGCGATCGTGGAGCGCGTGATTGGCGAGCGCAGTTACGATCGTGGCCTCCAGCTCGACGACCACGATCCAGAACGGGGCGTCACTCGCGAGTGGCTTACGACGAGCGAGCAACGCCCGCGCTCGATCGGGCGCGGTGTCGACCTGGTCGAGTGCTGCGAGCACGTCGCGACGCTCTTGTTCGTCCACCGGGTATGCTGCGAGCCCGGCCGCGATTGCGGCGGCTCGCGTCGGGTGATCGTCGTCGGCAACCGCGAGCCACGCCAGCTCGTACATGCACTCGCCGATCTGATCGCGGTGGTCGGGATGGAGCTCGCGCAGCTCGAAACACGGCGTCTTCAGCTGCTCCCGAGCACGTGGAGAATCGATCAGGATTGCTTTCAAACTCTGAGCTTCGAGAGTCAGGGGGTGTTGCGCGCCTAGCATGCGAGCACGGAGATCGACCAACTCCCGACCGACAAGCTCTTGACGGCTCGGTTCCTCGGTGACGAGCAGCAAGTTGAGCAACACCACGGTGAGCTCGTTCCCACCGGGTCCCGTCAGCTTCGCTGCCTCGAGTCGCGCGCGCTCGAACGCCACCCGAGCCGCTGGTCGATCATCGTTGGCGAGCGCGATGCCGCCGAGGTTGTTGTGCAAGAGAGCACGAACGAACGGCTCGCGATCACCGATCCGATCCGTGATCGCTTCGATCAGCGGAAGACCATCGATCGCGACGTGCGTGTTCGCCGACGTACTGGCCGCCCACGAACCTCTCGCGAACGCCTCCACAGCGAGCGGCTCATCGTTCGCTCGAAGTGCCAGGAGCATGGCCTCGCGAAACGCCGCGGCGCCGCGATCGTCCTTCAACAGCGAGAGGGTGACCCGCCCGCGGGCGAGCTTGGCCCTCGCGATCAATGGCGTGTAGCCGAGCAGCTCGGCCCGACGAAGCGCGGTGTCGGCGTCGTGAGTTGCGTCCTCTACCTTGCCGGCATCACGCTGGACGTCGACCTGCGCGATCAACGCCGCGATCGCCGCGGCCTCCTGTGCCTGCGGCATCGTCGGTGGCTCGACGGGCGACAGCAACAGATCGTCGCGACCACACGTCGCGAGCTCCGGTAGGTTGCCGGTGGCGATCACGAGATCCGGCACGCCCTCCGAGGGCACCGACGTCAACAGATCGCCGACCTTCGCGAGCGCCGCGCCGCGGATCGCCAGGCACGCGAGCCGGCGATCGAACGAGGACGGCGACAGCTCGCCGCGCTGATGCGCGCGACACGACGCCTGGTGCAGCGATGTCCAGTTCGTTGCGTAGCTGTCGAGGCTCGCCGCGATCTGGGGCGCGGTCGCGCGCGCGTACTTCGACAGCCCCGCGAAGTGCACGGTCGCCGCCGCCTCGCGCGCCGGTCCCCAGCTCGGGGCGATCGTGTCCGCCGCGCCCTCGCACGGATCGATCGCCTGCTGGCCCTTGCCGATCGAGAACGCGATCGCCGTCATCGCGAGGCCCACCACCCCGACGCCGACCAGCGCACGCCGTCGCCGGCGCGTCGCCGGGTCGAGACCGAGCGCGTGCACCAGCGCCGTCATCGACGGGAACCGCTTCGCCGGATCGTCGTCGGTGCCTCGCTTCAGGATCGGCTCGATCCAGCGCGGCACCTTGTCGCCGAGGCCCTCGCGCAGCGACACGCACAGCGCGTACTGATCGACGCTCGCGGTCACCGTCCCGCGCTGCTGTTGCTCCGGCGCCATGTAGCCGCGCGTGCCGCCGATCGACGACTGCGTTCCCTCGGCGTGTGCGAGCCCGAAATCGAGGACGCGCACGCGCCCGTCGGCGCCGACGATCGCGTTGTCGGGCTTGAAGTCGCGATGCACCAAGCCCTCGGCGTGCGCGGCCGCCAGCCCCTCGCCGGCCTGCCGATACGCGCGCACGATCGCGGCGACGTTGCTGTCCTTCGCGAGCTCGCGCAGCGTCTTGCCGCGCACCAGCTCGATCACCAGGAACACGCCCTCGGGCGCGTCGAGCACGTCGTAGATCGGCACCACGTGCGGATGCGACAGCTTCGCGAGCGCCTGCCCCTCGTCGCGGGCGCGGGCGCGCGCCTGAGAATCTCCTGCGGTCGCGAGCTTGAGCGCGACGCCGCGGTTCAGCTCGGGATCCCACGCCGACCACACCACGCCCATGCCGCCTGCACCGGCGCGCTCGAGGATCGTGAACCGCCCGACCTTCACCGCCGCCGGGACGTCGCCGAACAGCGCCGCTTCGGCACGTGCGCGCACCATCGCGCGATCCACCGGATCGGCGATCACGGGGGGCGTGCGCAGCAGCTCTTCGGAATCCGCCAGAGCGCCAGAATATCAGCGCGCCGGCGCCCGCTTCCGCTTCTTGATCGCCTTGGTGCCGCGCTTCGGTGGCTGCTTGCTCTTGATCAGGTCGTACGCCTGCGCGACCAGCGCCTCGACCATCGACCACGGTGGATCGGTGTCGAGCTTGACCGCGATCCAGCCCTTGCCACCGACGTACGGCGGTCGCCAGATGTGCTCGGGCTCGGCGTCGATCAGCGCGGCCTGTGCACCGTCGGGCGCCGGCAGCCAGACCGAGACATGGGCACCGCCGTGATGGTGGTCGTCGAACTGTGCGAACAGCTTGCCACCGATCCGCCAGGTCGGCTCACCCCACGCGACCTGCTCGGTGGCGTCCGGCAGCGCCAGGCAGGTCGTGCGAAGCTTCTCGATCAGCGCCTTCGAGGCCTTGGTTCGCTGCTTCGCCGGATGTGTCGAGACGCGCGGTTTCTTCGGTGTGGCCATGCGTCCTCAGAAGGCGAGCCTGCACTCGCTGGTGGCGGCGGCGGTCGCGACGGCGCGGGTCGCCATGCACAGCGAGGCCGTCGCGGTGCACAGGGGGACGTGCACGCCTTGCACGAGGCGCGTCCAGCAATACGCGGACGTCGCTCGCTGGCAACCGCGCCCGACGATCTGCGGCGCGGTCTGGCGATTGCCGCCGAGCTTGCCGAGCGTGTCGTCGATCAGGTAGTCGCATTCCTCGCGGTACTTGGTGCACCACGAGACCGCCGGTCGATCCGGGCCAGCCTGATACTCGAAGCACCAGAACCCCGGCGTGCTGTCGGGCGCGAACAGATCGGGCGGCGGTTCCTTCTGGCACGCCCCCACCCCGAGGACCTGGCAGCTGTCGAGGCTGGTCGCGCACGACGCGCCGCACGACGGGTAGCTGCCGGCGGGTGGGTTCGGTCGACAGCCGTGCGCGCAGTACGCGACGGCCTTGGGCTCACAGCGCGAGGTGGTCCCCGACTCGGCGACGAACTGCCCGCAGGCGTCCGTCGTCGGGAAGCACACGACCTCGGTGCACGACCAGGAGCGCTCGTCGCCGCTGGACGAGCAGGCGGCCAGCGTCAGCAGCGGGAGGGCGAGCGCGTTCATGGCCGGCTCGCGCAGTGTACATGTGCACCGCGATCGCGCGCCGCGATCCAGTATATTGCGCGACCATGACGTCCCTCGTCGTCGTCCGGTCGCAACGCGTCGTCGTCGATGGCGCGATCCGACCCGCCGCGATCCACATCCGCAATGGCGCGATCGAACGCATCGCGGATCACGGCGACGTGCCCGCCGGCGCGCAGCTCGACGACTACGGCGAGCTCGCGATCCTCCCCGGCATCGTCGATACGCACGTCCACCTGAACGAGCCCGGCCGCACCGAGTGGGAGGGCTTCGCGACGGCCACCACGGCCGCAGCGATCGGCGGCGTCACCACGCTCGTCGACATGCCGCTCAACTCGATCCCCGCCACCACGTCGCGCGAGGCGTTCGCGGCCAAGCGCGCCGCGGCGCGAGGTCAGGTCTCCGTCGACGTCGGGTTCTGGGGCGGCGTCGTCCCCGGGAACGCCGGCGAGCTCGCGGGGATGGTTGCCGACGGCGTGCGCGGCTTCAAGTGCTTCCTCGTCGACAGCGGCGTCGCCGAGTTCGGCTGGGTCGGCGAGCGCGAGCTGCGTCCCGCGATGGGCATCCTCGCGAACGAACGGGTCCCGCTGCTCGTCCACGCCGAGGTCGCCGGTCCGATCGACGCCGCGACCGCGCAGCTCGCCACCGCGAATCCGCGCGCGTACGCGACGTACCTCGCGTCGCGCCCACCGGCGGCGGAGGAACAGGCGATCCAGCTCGTCACCGGCCTCTGCAAGGAGACCGGCGCGCGCACGCACATCGTCCATCACTCGGCGGCGAGCGCGCTCTCGCTCCTCGAGCAGGCGCGCGCGCAGGGCCTGCCCCTCACCGCGGAGACCTGCCCCCACTATCTGCACTTCACCGCCGAGACGATCCCCGACGGTGCGACCGCCTTCAAGTGCTCGCCGCCGATCCGCGATGCCGCGAACCGCGAGGCGCTGTGGCGCGCGCTGGCGAGCGGCATCCTCGACTTCGTCGCGTCGGATCACTCGCCCTGCAGTCCGGCGCTCAAGGCGCTCGAGCAAGGCGACTACATGACCGCGTGGGGCGGCGTCTCCGGGCTGCAGCTCGCGCTGTCGATCGTGTGGAGTGAAGCGCGGCAGCGCGGTCACTCGCTGATCGACGTGGCGAAGTGGATGAGCGCCTCGCCCGCGAAGCTGGCCGGGCTCACCGGCATCAAGGGCGCGATCGCCATCGGCAACCACGCCGATCTGATCGCGTTCGACGACGCCGCCACGTTCACCGTGACGCCCGAGCGCGTGCATCACCGCCACAAGGTGACGCCGTATGCCGGCGAGACGCTGCACGGTGTGGTGCAGGCGACGTATCTCCGCGGGACCAAGGTGGCCGAGGGCGGCACGCTGATCGCCACCGAGCGAGGACAACTGCTGTGACGACAGACTTCACCGATCTCCCCGATCTCGCCTGCGACAACGTCGGCGGCTACGCGCTCGCGTGCAACGACGACTTCTTCGCCTCGAAGGACAACCTCGTGCGCGCGCACGCGGCCGAGTGGTCCCCGCACACGTACGGCGACCGCGGGAAAATAATGGACGGCTGGGAGACCCGCCGCCGTCGCTTCGAGCCGGCGTTCGGACACCCGAGCCACGACGGCATCGCGCCGATCGGACCGAACGGCGAGCCCACCGAGGCGCACGACTGGTGCGTGGTGCGCCTCGGCCTGCCCGGCGCGATCCACGGCGTCGTCATCGACACCGCGTTCTTCCGCGGCAACTACCCCGAGACCGCCGCGCTCTACGCGACGACGATCACCGATCCGCTCGACGCGCGTGGCCTCGAGACCGCGACGTGGACGAGGTTGTTGCCGCGCACGCAGCTCGAGGGCAACTCGAAGAACGTGTTCGCGATCAGCGATCGCACCCGCTACACGCACGTGCGGCTCGACATCTATCCCGACGGTGGCGTCGCCCGCCTGCGCGTCCACGGCATGCCCATGCCGGAGGTCGCGAAGCTGCGCGGTCCGATCGATCTCGCGGCGCTCGAGAACGGCGCGGTCGTCGAGACCTGCAGCGACATGTTCTTCGGCTCGCGCAACAACCTGATCAAGCCCGGCAACCCGCCGAACATGAGCGATGGCTGGGAGACGCGCCGCCGGCGTGGCGCGGGCAACGACTGGGCGATCGTCCGGCTCGCCGGCGCCGGCACGATCGATCGCCTGCTGCTCGACACCACGCACTTCCGCGGCAACGCGCCGGGGCAGTGCACCGTCGAGGGGATTCGCTCCGACCAAAAAGCTCCGGATACCGGGTGGCGCATGCTGCTCGCCACGCCGCTGCAGCCGCACACGCGCCACGACTTCGACGAGCAGCTGCGCCGGATCGGCCCGGTCACGCACCTCAAGCTGTCGGTGTTCCCGTGCGGTGGCATCGCGCGCCTGCGTGCGTGGGGGCTGCTCGACGAGGACCAGCCGCGCGGCCTGACGGCGCTGAACGCGATGTCGGACGCCGACGCGCACGGCGCGCTGCTCAGGTGCTGCGGTTCGACGGAGTGGGCGACCCGGATGACGCAGCGCCGTCCGTACGAGGACGTCGCCGCGCTCCTGCGCACCGCGGAGCGCACCTGGTGGTCGCTCGGCGAGGTCGCGCATCGCGAAGCGTTCGCCGCGCACCCGAAGATCGGCGCGCCCAAGCCGCCGGCGCAAGCGGGGGCCACCGCCGCGTGGGCCAAGGCCGAGCAGCAGGCCGCGGCGTCGATCGATCAGGCCACCGCCGACGCGCTCGCGCAGGCGAACGCCGCCTACGAGGCGAAGCACGGCTTCATCTTCATCGTCTGCGCCACCGGCCGCACGGCGGAGACCATGCTCGCCGATCTCCGCGCGCGCACGCCGAACACGCAGGTCGTCGAGCTGCGCACCGCCGCCGAAGAACAGATCAAGATCACGCGTCTGCGACTCAACAAGTTGATGGGAGAGCTCGGATGATCAGCACGCACGTCCTCGATACCTCTACCGGCCGCCCCGCGCGCGGCGTCCCCGTCGAGCTGGAACGCATGGGCGAGTCCGTGTTCGGCGGCTCGTCGAGCTGGGAGCTGGTCGGCGCCGGCGCCACCGACACCGATGGCCGCAACCGCGAGCTGACGCCCGCCACCGTCGAGCCAGGCCTCTATCGCCTGCGGTTCAACACCGAGAGCTACTGGGCCGCGAACGGTCACAAGGGGTTCTTCCCGGTCGTCGAGATCACGTTCCAGGTCGAAGACGGCGCGCAGGGCTACCACGTGCCGCTGCTGCTCTCGCCGTTCGGCTACTCGACGTACCGCGGCTCGTGATCACTTCTTCTGGGTCGCGCCCTCGGGGCGGAACGTGAACGGATAGTTCACCTGCACGCCGCCGCCGCCCTTGGGCTTCGGGAACTCGATGCCCTTGATCACCCCCGCGACGCAGCTCGCGACGGTGGCGTTCATGCCCGCACCACTCGCGCTCGCGACCTTGCCGGTCGGCGCGATGAAGAACTGGATCTGCACCGTGCCCTGGAGGTTCGGGATCGCGAGCAGCTCCTTCTCGTAGCAGTACGTGATCCTCGGGAGGTTTCGCTTCACGAACCGGCGGATGACGTCCTTGTCGAGATCGCCTTGGGCGTTCGGTTGTCCGTCGCTGACCACCGGCGGCAGGTTCGCCTTGCGCTCCGCCTCGGTCGGGATCAGGCCGAGCCCGATCGACGTCACGCCCGCGCCGTCGAGGAGCGCGAGGAACGACACCAGCATCTGCGCGTCGGTCTCCGGCCCGACCAACACATCGATCGCCGCGTTCGCGCCGAGCTTGTGACGCTGCCGCGCGGCGTCGAGGGCGGGCTTCAGGTTGGTGAGCTCGACCACCGTGCCGTCGATCTTGACGCTCGGCTGGAGCTCGACGTCGAGCCACGCCCCCGCCGCGTCCCGCTCGTGCTCGCGGTCGCGATGAAACTGGATCCGGAGCGGCCGCAGCTGGTCCGCGTTCCACACGCCGATCATCGCCTCGAGCTCGAGCACCGCCTTGACGACGACGCCGGCCTTGGTCGCCGGGTCCGCGACCACGACCGCCGGCACGTGCGCGAGCTTCGCGTTCGAGACCTCGCCGACGACGGTCGCATACCGGCCGGGGTTGAACACCGGGCCCCGCCACGGCCCGGCGGAGGGCCCGGCGGGCTTGCGGCCCATCTTGCCTTCCTCGAGGGCCATCGCCGTCCCCGTGCCTCCCGACTCGTCGCCGCCGTCCTCCTCCTCGGGCGGCGGCGGATCGTCATCCGGCGTCGTCGCGGGCGCCAGCGCGCCGACGCGGTAGTCGGAGAACCCGTCGACGACGGACTTGGGATCTCTGCCGAGGATCACCGCCTCGAGCAGGACCTGGTGCGACGCTTCGTTCCCCGCCGTCTTCGGGCCCGCGATCCACGCCGAGATCCCGACGTCCTTCCAGCTCGCTGCCGCCGCGAGGCGTCGCTGTCCCTGGCTGTCGATCAACACGACGACGGGAGGTGGACTGTCGTCGGTCGAGGTCACGCCCGGCACGCCGAGGGTGGGCGCTGACACCCTGGTGGTCACCGGCACGGCGACGGGGATCGCCGGATCCGGAGACTTCCCGGTCGCGGTACCACCACCACCACCACACGCAGCCAGCAACACGAACGCGAGCCTTGTCGACATCGCGTGACTCTATCGCGGCTTCAGTCGAGTGCACCCGCGGAACCAAAGGTGCTGCCCGCCCGTCGCGCTCCTGATCACTTCACCGGCAGCCCGTCGAGGTCGTCGGCGCCCGCCTTGTAGTTCTTTGTCGCGTCGCGCCGGTCGGCATAGATCCGCGAGTCCTTCTCGCGTTCCGTCCATTCGACCGGCCCCGACCTCGCAAACCGGCCGAGCTTCTCCGGCAAATACTCGTCGAGCCCTCCCTTGCTCTTGCCACGCGCTACGAGCGTGAGGAGCATCAGCTCGCGCCTCACTCCGCAGCCGCCTCGACGAGCGTGCCGTTCCACGTTCCACCGCCGCTCGACTTCTTGCCCCAGCCCCACGTGCCCGTGAAGTTGCCGGACGCGTCGCGCTTGAAGACCGCCTGACCGGTCCCGGTGCCGCTCTCGGTCCACTTGCAGTCGAGATCATCCTTGTACGTCGTGCACGCGAGCCGGCCCTTCGCATACTCGCCGCCGACGATGCTCGCACCGCGGATCTGGTGCAGCGTCATCGCGCCCTCGGTCGTCTTGTACTTGCCGGCCCACACGACGCCGTCGGCCTTCGCAGGCTCGGCCTTCGGTGCCGCCGCCGGCGCTCCACCACCGAGCGCGGCCTTCGCGTCGGCCGACATCGGCGGCGGTGCGCCCTCGAGCTGATCGGCGCCGAGGAAGCCCTTCGTCTTGATGCGATCGACGAGCTCGTCGACGAGCACCTTCCGCTCGGCATCGGTCAACGACTTCACGAACGCCTGGTGCGTGCCGCCGCGCAGGCCGCGCAGCTTCTTCGGATCGAGTTTCAGGTAGAGCTCGATCACCTGCTTCACCGGCTCGGCGGCGATCGCCTTCGCATCGAGCTTGGTCCCGAGATCGTAGAACGCGAGCGTCCGGACGTCGTGCGCGAGCGTGTCCGAGGGAGTCGGCGGCAGCTCGTACGCGGACTTCGTGTACGCAGGCGGCTCGACGCCGGCCGCCTTCGCCTTGGCCTTGATCTCGTTCGACTTCTGCACGAAGTCGTACGTCTCGTCGGCCATGGGCTTGAACGCCTCGAGCTTCGCGAGCACCGACTCCTGCTTGGTCTCACCGCTGCTCTCGCCGCTGGCCCCGTCGGCTTTGCTGCCACAGCCGATCATCAACACCGCGCACATCACGAGCTTCATGCCCGACGGTTCAGCAACGTAGGTGCCAGTCGATTCGCGTGCTAACTCACGGTGATCACAGAGCCTCGGGCGTCCGCGCGACGTGCCTCCGTCGTCGCGCGACGAGGACGCGTCGAACGATCTGCGATACAACGCTCGTCGGTTGCCACTGCGGTCGGTGGGCGTACCAGGAGCTCGTCGATGTCCGCCCTAGCCCACGCCCTTCAGTTGCACGGCCAGGGTCGCCTCGACGATGCCCGGCAGGCATATCTGAGGATTCTCGAAGGCCACCCGGACGACGACGCAGCGTTGCACTACCTGGGCATCCTCGAGCATCAGTGCGGCCGCAGTGAAGCAGGCCTCGCGCTCCTGACCCGCGCCTTCGACCTCGCGCCACCGCAGGCAGAGCGGCTGAACGATCTCGGCAACGTCTTGAGCCAGCTCGCGCGGCTGGACGATGCCGAGGCGGCGTTCTCCGGCGCCTCGGCACTTCGTCCCGACGATGCAAATCTCCTCAACAACCTGGGCTCCGTGCTGGTGCGACTCGATCGGTTGCCCGAGGCCGAAGCAGCGTTTCGTCGCGCGCTCACCCTCGGCGCCAGCTTCGCGGCTGCATCGAGCAACCTCGCCGAGCTGTGTGCCCGGCTGGGACGTAGCGCCGAAGCAGCGCACTACCACTGCCAGGCGTTCGTCAGCGGGCCGCTGACTCACAAGCCCAAGCGCATGCTGGGAATCGCCTACTACACGTTGAACCGGATCGCCGAAGCGGCCGAGGTCTATCGCCAATGGTGTGCAGAGGAGCCCGACAATCCGGTTGCCCGCCATCTGCTCGCGGCATGTTCCGGACAGGACATACCTCCGCGAGCCGACGATGCGTTTGTCGAGTCGATCTTCGACGAGTACGCCGAGAACTTCGATACCAAGCTGGTGCAGAGCCTGGCCTATCGCGGTCCTGAATATGTCGCCGCTGCCTTGGCCACCCATCTGCTCGCGGCTCGCGAGCTGCGGGTCTTGGACGCTGGCTGTGGCACGGGCCTCTGCGGCCCGGTGCTGGCGCCCTATGCAGCCCAGCTCACCGGGGTTGACCTGTCGGCCAACATGCTGGCGCGGGCACGTGCCCGCGGTGGGTACGACCACCTTGTCAAGGCCGAGCTTGGTGAGTACCTGACGAACCAGGTGCAGGCCTTCGAGCTCGTCGTGATCGCCGATGTCTTGATCTACTTCGGCGCGCTCGACGGTGTGTTCGCCGCGGCGCGCGCCGCGCTCGAGCACGAAGGCTTGTTGGTCTTCACGATCGAGACCCGCGTAGCCGATTCGCAGGCGCCACCCTTTGTCATCCGGCCCAGTGGCCGATATGCCCACGCACCCCAGTATGTCGAGAGCGCCCTGGTCAAACACGGCTTCCAGGTCTTGAGCAGCACGCCGGTGGTCTTGCGCGAGGAGTTCACAGTCCCGGTCGCAGGCCTGGTGATCAGCGCACGGTGCGTCCCGCCGGCCACAGCACCCTCCTGACGTCGCACTCCACGACGCGTCGGACGATCTGCGATACAACGCCCTCCATGTCGGTCGCCACCACCCTGCCCCACAAGAAGCTGTCCAAGGCACTCGAGCGCGTCCACAAGGACCAAGCCGAGGTGGCCGCGCTGTACCCGGGCGAGAACGGTGCCCGCCAGCCGATCCACACCGTGTACGGCGGCGCCCACCTGTTCAAGTCGGACACCGCGAAGAAGCTCGGCGAGCTCGCCCTGCGCTCGCTCGATTTCGCGTCGGACCCCGGCCTGTTCGCCGACGTGATCGGCGTCCGCGGCGAGCTCGCGGGCAAGGTGTTCGAGCGCGTGCGCGACAAGCTCGAGCGCGAAGCCGTCGAGGACTTCCGGATCGACTTCGAGGACGGCTACGGCAACCGGCCCGACGAGGAAGAGGACAACCACGCGGTCGCCGCGGGCCAGCAGGTCGCCACCGGCCTCGCTCAGAACACGCTGCCGCCGTTCCTCGGGATCCGCATCAAGCCGCTGACCCGCGAGCTCGCGGCGCGCTCGCTGCGCACGCTCGACATCTTCCTCACCGAGCTGCTCGACAAGAGCAACGGCAAGCTGCCCGAGAACTTCATCATCACGCTCCCCAAGATCCTCTCGAAGGGTGATGTCGAGACGCTCGTCGACGTGCTCGACGTGTTCGAGGATCGCGCGGGCCTCGACGCCGGTGCGCTGCAGATCGAGTTCATGGTCGAGACGCAGCAGACGATCTTCGACGCGAACGGCCGCGTCGCCCTGCCCCGGCTCCACCGCGCGGCCAAGGGCCGCCTCCGCGGCGCGCACTTCGGAACCTACGACTACACCGCGAACATGGACATCACCGCCGCGCACCAGCGCATGCGGCACCCGGCCTGCGACTTCGCGAAGCACGTGATGAAGGTCGTGTTCGCCGGCACCGGCGTGATGCTGTCCGACGGTGCGACCAACATCATGCCGGTCGGCCCCCACAAGGGAAAGATCCTCACCGACCAGCAGCGCGACGAGAACCGCGCCGCCGTCCACGCCGCGTGGCGGCTCCACGCCGATGACGTGCGCCACTCGCTGACCAACGG
>Ga0075163_10004106_pt1 | contig 19522 bp, 14 predicted proteins | sample JI1023141ADNA_FD_71478 | JGI IMG/M metagenome (GOLD analysis project Ga0075163, IMG submission 71478) | Wastewater effluent complex algal communities from Wisconsin, to seasonally profile nutrient transformation and Carbon sequestration -... | ecosystem: Engineered > WWTP > Effluent > Algae...
CCGTTTCCGGGTGGTAAATATCATAGAGGCTGTAACGGCCTTTGATCCGGTCTTTCAGATTCTGAATGATCTTGTCGCCTTCTTTCAAAGCCGATGTATCGATACCGCGCAGGGTAGCGCAGTCCACTTCGCGGATGACCACGTCCTGTGCCACGTCCACCAGACGACGCGTCAGGTAACCTGCGTCGGCCGTTTTCAGAGCGGTGTCGGCAAGACCCTTGCGCGCACCGTGTGTGGAGATGAAGAACTCCTGTACGGAAAGGCCTTCCAAGAAGTTGGACAGGATCGGGTTCTCAATGATAGCGCCACCGGTGTCGCCTGATTTACGCGGTTTGGCCATCAGGCCACGAATGCCGCACAACTGTTTGATTTGTTGCTTGGAACCACGCGCACCGGAGTCGAGCATCATGAACACGGAGTTGAAGCCCTGTTTGTTGCTGCTCAATTCTTTCATCAACTGGTCCGTGATACGGTTGTCCGCAAAGGTCCATTTGTCGATGATCTGGTTGTATCGTTCGTTGTAGGTGATGAGACCCATGTTGTAGTTGTCCCACACCTCGTCCACTTCTATCTGTGCCGCATCGAGTGCTTTGCGTTTCAGGTCGGGGATGACCAGGTCGCCGAGGTTGAACGACAGACCGGCTTTGAATGCCCAGCCGAAGCCCAGCTCCTTGATGTTGTCGAGGAAATCCGCCGTCGTTTTGAAACTGGTGCGGCCGAGGATTTCGCTGATGATGCCTTTCAGGTTGCGCTTGGTCAGCAGTTCGTTGATGTAAGGAACGCTCGACGGCACTGCCTGATTGAACAATACACGACCCACGGTGGTCTTGATGCGTTTGTTGGTGATGGTGCCGTTTTCTTCCTGCGGCACACGGCATTCGATGCCGGCGTGCAGGTCGAGTTGGCCTTCGTTGTAGGCAATTACTACTTCTTCCGTGGAGTAGAAGCGGCGGCCTTCCCCTTTCACGGGGTTTTCCGGAATGCTCTTTCTCTCTTTGGTCAGGTAGTAGAGGCCCAATACCATGTCCTGCGAAGGCAGCGTGATCGGGGATCCGTCCTGCGGGTTGAGCATGTTGTGGCTCGACAGCATGAGGACCTGCGCTTCCAGGATGGCGGCGTGACTCAGCGGCACGTGCACAGCCATCTGGTCACCGTCAAAGTCGGCGTTGAAAGCCGTACAAACGAGCGGGTGCAACTGGATGGCCTTGCCTTCGATGAGTCGCGGCTGGAATGCCTGGATGGACAAACGGTGCAGCGTCGGTGCGCGGTTGAGCATTACCGGGTGACCGCGGAGGATATTTTCGAGAATTTCCCAGATGACCTGGTCTTTACGGTCCACCAGTTTTTTGGCGGATTTCACCGTTTTAACGATGCCGCGCTCGATGAGTTTGCGGATAATGAACGGCTTGAACAATTCGGCCGCCATGGCTTTCGGAATACCGCACTCGTGCAGTTTGAGCGTCGGGCCTACCACGATGACCGAACGGCCGGAGTAGTCGACACGTTTTCCGAGCAGGTTCTGACGGAAACGGCCCTGTTTGCCTTTCAGAATGTCGGAAAGGGATTTGAGGGCGCGGCCACCTTCGGCTTTCACGGCGTTCGACTTACGCGAGTTGTCGAACAGCGAGTCCACGGCCTCCTGGAGCATGCGCTTTTCGTTGCGCAGGATCACCTCCGGCGCCTTGATTTCGAGCAGGCGCTTGAGGCGGTTGTTGCGAATGATGACGCGGCGATAGAGGTCGTTCAGGTCGGACGAAGCGAAACGGCCGCCGTCCAGTGGCACGAGGGGGCGCAGTTCGGGCGGCACCACGGGCAGGTACTGGATGATGGCCCATTCGGGGCGTTGACCGGCATCTTCGAGGCCCGAGCGGAATGCTTCCACTACGCGCAGGCGTTTGTTGGCATCCGTTTTTTTGGCCTGGCTGGTTTCGGTGTGCGCGTCGTGGCGCAACTGGGCCGAAAGGTCGTCGAGATTGAGGATGCTCAGCAGAGAGAACACCGCTTCGGCGCCCATTTTGGCCACAAATTTCTCGGGGTTGGAGTCGTCGAGCAACTGGTTGTCCTTGGGCAGGTTGTCCAGAATTTCGAGGTACTCTTCTTCCGTCAGCAAATCCATTTTGCTGATGCCTTCTTCACCTTTGATGCCGGGCTGAATGACCACATAGCGCTCGTAGTAGATGATGGCTTCCAGTTTTTTGGAAGAAAGGCCGAGGATATAGCCGATTTTGTTCGGCAGGCTTTTGAAAAACCAGATGTGCACGACGGGTACCACGAGACGGATGTGCCCCATGCGTTCGCGACGCACTTTTTTCTCGGTCACTTCCACGCCGCAGCGGTCGCACACGATACCCTTGTAACGGATACGTTTGTACTTGCCGCAGTAGCATTCGTAGTCTTTGACCGGACCGAAAATACGCTCGCAGAACAAGCCGTCGCGTTCGGGCTTGTAAGAGCGATAGTTAATGGTCTCCGGTTTGAGCACTTCGCCGTAGCTGCGCTCAAGGATTTCGTCCGGGCTTGCCAGCGATATGGTGATGCTGTCGAAGCCCTGGTCGGTTTTATTGCTCTTTTTTTTGAAAGGCATATGCAGATTTGTTCAAAAGTTCAAAACCAGATTGTTTCAGGGGATTATTGTCAAAAGCAATTGAAAGTCAACGTTTCAGCCATCGGTAAAGGGCTGTGTATTTCAAGCGGTGCCGCCAGTTGAGGTACTTTGTTCTTTTGGGCACGCCCAAATACCCGCCCGGTTCGTTCCATTTCAAATTTCCGTTTTTCAGTTGCCCGAAAAGCAAAGCAATACCGCCTGTTTTTTCCGAAGGCAAATGCCAGATAGGCAAGTTGGCGTCTTCGGGTTGCACATTGGTGTATTGCGGCGAGGTCCAGATTCGTTTGATGAAGCGTTCGAGTGAGCCAAAGCGACCGGTTTTGTGGTAGCAATAACTCAGAAAGTGCGCTTCTTCATTCAGTTTAGGCCGGTTGGCGCGGTGTCGTTCGAGCATGTTCTGCCAGACGGCCGGCGCCATCGCATTGATTTGCCGGATGACCGGAAGCGTTGCGGCAAAAATTTCACCGCCGTAATAAAGCGGGTTTTCGCCGGGATCGCTCCCGTCCAGTTCGGTGTAAATCTGCCTCATTTCCTCCCGCGTCACACCGTTGATGTTGTGCGTTTCGCTGTAAGGCATCGGCAGGGCAAGCAGCCCGTGCCGGGCGATTTCGGCGAACAACGCATCCAGCGGACGGTTGATGATGCAGTCGGAATCGAGAATGATGAAACAGGATTTGTCAGGATCAGTCGGCGACTTGGAGCCGTCGACTGGCTTGAAATCATTTTCAATGAACTGAAGTATGTCAAAAATGTAGAACTGATTGCGCCATTTCCCGAAATATCCTTCCGGCGTTTGCCAGGTCAGCGGGAGTGTCACTACTTCCACATTTTTTTCTTTCAAAAAACGCTGCAAGTCGAATCCATCGATTTGCGGGATTTCCTCCAGGGTTTTATTGGAAAAAAGCAGGTGGCGGCGCTGCGGATTGAACTGCGTGCTCAAAGCGAAAAACACGGCCACACATTTCCAGTAAACTTTTTGAAAATCAGCCAGATGCGACTGCTTTCCAACCTGCGGATACTCGGAACTTTCTTCCGGGCTGTCGAGGTAAATCCAGGTACTGATGTATTCCACCATGAGAGGTATCAAGGTTGCAGGGGATCAAGGTTGCAGGGATGTTTGAACCTTGTAACCCTGCAACCTTGTAACCCCGCAGCCACTTCTTTTATTCAAATTTTACATCCAGTGCCAGACCGCGCAATTCATGTACAAGTACATTGAACGACTCGGGTATGTTGGCATCCGGCAGGTTGTCGCCTTTGACGATGGCCTCGTATGCTTTGGCGCGGCCCTGAATGTCGTCCGACTTGTAGGTCAACAACTCTTGCAGGATGTTGGAAGCGCCGTAGGCTTCGAGTGCCCACACCTCCATCTCACCAAAACGCTGACCACCGAACTGTGCTTTACCGCCGAGCGGCTGCTGCGTGATGAGCGAGTATGGTCCGATGGAACGGGCGTGCATCTTGTCGTCCACCATGTGGCTGAGTTTGAGCATGTAGATAATGCCCACTGTCGCTTTCTGGTGGAAACGGTCGCCGGTTTCGCCATCGGAGAGGAAAGTCTGGCCGAGTTCGGGCAAACCTGCCTTTTCGATCCAGGCTTCGATTTCGTCGGTTTTGGCGCCGTCAAAAATCGGGGTTGCGAATTTGCATCCGAGTTTTTCACCGGCCCAGCCCAATACCGTTTCGAAAATCTGGCCCAGGTTCATACGCGAAGGCACACCCAGCGGGTTGAGCACCACGTCCACCGGCGTACCGTCTTCGAGGAAAGGCATGTCTTCCATGCGAACAATGCGGCTCACGATACCTTTGTTACCGTGGCGACCGGCCAGTTTGTCCCCCACCTTGAGTTTGCGCTTTTTGGCGAGGTACACTTTGGCCAGTTTCAATACGCCTGCGGGCAATTCGTCACCAATGCTGATGTTGAATTTTTCGCGTTTGTAGCGGCCCACTTCCTCATTGACCTTGATGCTGTAGTTGTGCAGCAGGCGGGCAATCAGGTGGTTGGTATTTTTTTCGTTCGTCCAGTTGGTGTAGTCCACCTCGGCATAATTGATCTGTTCGCGCAGCGCCTGCACGGAGAGTTTGCTGCCTTTGGGCAACATTTCCTCACCGTAGATACTGCGGATGCCGTTGGTGGTTTTGTCTTTTACCAGAATCTGGAGTTTGTCGATCAGGATGGTCTTCAGTTTGTTGAGCGCCACTGCATGCTCGTCGTCGAGTTTGTCGAGCAGCGCTTTTTCCGACTCCTTGATTTGTTTGTCTTTTTTGGCGCGGGCAAACAATTGCTTGTCGATCACCACACCGTTGATGCTCGGCGGCACCTTGAGCGAGGCATCTTTCACGTCGCCTGCCTTGTCGCCGAAGATGGCGCGCAGCAGTTTTTCCTCGGGCGTCGGGTCGGTTTCTCCTTTCGGCGTGATTTTGCCGATGAGGATGTCGCCTTCCTTGGCCCAGGCGCCGATGCGGATGATACCGTTCTCGTCGAGGTCCTTGGTGGCATCTTCGCTCACGTTCGGGATATCGGCCGTGAGTTCTTCTTCACCCAGTTTGGTATCGCGCACGTCGAGTTCGAAGTGTTCGATGTGGATAGAAGTGAACACGTCTTCCTGCACCACACGCTCCGACAGCACGATGGCGTCCTCGAAGTTGTAACCTTTCCAGGGCATGAATGCCACTTTCAGGTTTTGTCCGAGGGCCAGTTCGCCGTTTTCGGTCGCATAGCCTTCGCAAAGGATATCGCCTTCTTCCACACGCTGTCCGCGCCGGACAATCGGCTTCAGGTTGATGCAGGTACCCTGGTTGGTCCGCATGAACTTGGTAAGCGTGTAGGTTTTGCGCGCATCTTCGAAGGAAACGAGTTGGTCTTCTTCGGTGCGGTCGTAGTTGATCACAATTTCGTTGGCGTCCACGTATTCGACCACGCCGCTGCCTTCTGCATTGATGAGCATGCGCGAGTCGCGGGCGACTTTGGCTTCCAGGCCGGTGCCCACCATCGGCGAGTGCGGACGGATAAGCGGTACGGCCTGGCGTTGCATGTTCGATCCCATGAGGGCGCGGTTGGCGTCGTCATTTTCGAGGAAAGGAATCAGCGATGCCGACACACCCACAATCTGGTTGGGCGCCACGTCGATGTATTCCACTTCGTCGGGCGTCAGGATCGGGAAGTCGCCGTGTTCGCGGGCTTTTACGCGGTCGTTGAGGAAGGCGCCGCCTTCGCCTACGGGCGAGTTGGCCTGCGCGATCTTCATATAGTCTTCCGCTTCGGCGGAGAGGTATTGCACATCACCTTCGAGCACCACTTTACCGTCTTTCACACGGCGATAGGGCGTTTCGAGGAAGCCCATCTTGTTGATCTTGGCGTGGGTGCAAAGCGTCGAGATAAGACCGATGTTCGGGCCTTCCGGCGTTTCGATGGTGCAAAGACGACCGTAGTGGGAGTAGTGAACGTCGCGCACCTCAAAGCCGGCGCGTTCGCGGGACAGACCACCTGGGCCCAGTGCCGAAATACGCCGCTTGTGCGTGATTTCGGAGAGCGGGTTGGTCTGGTCGAGGAATTGCGACAACTGGCTGGTGCCGAAGAACGAGTTGATGACGGACGACAGCGTACGGGCGTTGATGAGGTCAACAGGCGTGAACACCTCGTTGTCGCGCACGTTCATGCGTTCACGGATGGTGCGTGCCATACGGGCCAGACCCACGCCGAACTGTGCATACAACTGCTCGCCCACCGTGCGTACGCGGCGGTTGGAGAGGTGGTCGATGTCGTCGATCTCAGCGCGGTTGTTGATCAGGGAGACGATGTAGCGCACGATGGCGATGATGTCTTCCTTGGTCAAAACCAGGTTGTTCTCGTCGATGTTCGTCTGGAGTTTGCGGTTGATTTTGAAACGGCCCACCTCGCCGAGGTTGTAGCGCTTGTCAGAGAAAAACAGTTTTTCAATGATGCCGCGCGCCGTCTCGTCGTCCGGGGGATCGCTTCCGCGCAACTGGCGGTAGATATAGGTCACGGCCTCCACTTCACTGGAGGTCGGGTCTTTTTGCAAAGTATTGTAGATGATGGAGAAGTCTTCCTCCACATCGGTGCGCTGCAGGATGATGGTCGTCGTGCCTGCATCGAGGATGTTCTCGATGTTTTCTTCGTCGAGCACCGTATCGCGTTCGAGAATGATCTCGTTGCGCTCGATGGTTACCACCTCACCGGTGTCTTCGTCCACGAAGTCTTCCGTCCACGATTTCAGGACGCGGGCGGCCAGTTTGCGGCCCACCGATGCTTCCAGATTTTCACGGGTGCAGGCGATTTCGTCGGCCAGGTTGAACAGGTCGAGGATGGCTTTGTCGGTATCGAAACCGATGGCGCGCAGCAGCGTGGTGACGGGGAATTTCTTTTTGCGGTCGATGTAGGCGTACATCACCAGGTTGATGTCCGTGGCGAATTCCATCCAGGCGCCCTTGAACGGGATGACGCGCGCTGAATAGATTTTCGTGCCGTTCGGGTGGTAACTCTGACCGAAGAACACGCCCGGCGAGCGGTGCAACTGCGAAACAATCACGCGTTCGGCGCCGTTGATGACGAAGGTGCCTTTCGGCGTCATGTACGGGATGTTGCCGAGGAACACGTCTTGCACGATCGTCTGGAAGTCGATGTGTTCCGGGTCGTTGCAGGACAAACGCAGTTTGGCCTTCAGCGGAACGGAATAGGTAAGGCCGCGCTGCATACACTCGTCGATGGTGTAGCGCGGCGGATCGATAAAGTAGTCGAGAAATTCCAGGTTGAAAATGTTCCGTGCATCGGTGATGGGGAAATTTTCCTGAAACACGCGGTAGAGACCTTCGTTGATACGATTGTCGGGCGTTGTTTCCAGCTGGAAATATTCCTGGAACGATTTAAGTTGAATTTCAAGGAGGTCAGGGTAGTGACCGGCGAGGCGGATTTTCCCAAAGTTGACGCGTTCCTGAACGCCTGTCTTTTGGTTTGCCCCGTTAGAGATGCCGTTATTGGTCATTTTTGCAAAGTATGCTTGAATGCTGCTGTTTGGCAATGTTTCCGCGCCTTTGCGCGACGAAGGCAGGCACCGAGAATTGTGCAAGCCCTTTATAACGTATTAAAGGTCTGATGGTTCAGATCGCGCCTCCGGATATAATGCAATGATTTTCTGGAAATCAATAAATTACGTCCAGAGACAACGATAGGCTTAACCCGCACCCAGAGAAGGGTAACGCGTTAAGCCCAATCGTTTTATCTGATATTAGGTTGAATACCTGTCATTTGTCGAAATCGGTAAGATAGTTAGTGTCAGTAAAGTGGTTACCGAAGGCTCGGAACCCAACCGAAACGAACTCCTTACTTCACTTCGACCACAGCACCGGCACCTTCGAGTGCGGCTTTGATGGACTCGGCTTCAGCCTTGTTTACGCCGTTTTTCAGCGGGCTCGGAGCACCGTCCACGAGATCTTTGGCTTCTTTCAGACCCAGGCCGAGGATGTTTTTCACCTCTTTCACGACGTTGAGTTTGTTAGCGCCGGCATCCTTCAGGATAACGTCGAACTCGGTTTTTTCTGCCGGAGCAGCTTCACCGCCGCCGCCCGCAGCCGGGGCAGCCACTGCTACTGCAGCAGCAGCAGGTTCGATACCATAGTCATCTTTCAGGATATTGGCCAGTTCGTTGGCTTCTTTAATCGTGAGGTTCACGAGCGATTCAGCCAGAGATTTCAAATCTGCCATTGTTGTAGAATTTTAAAAGTTGTTTGCGAATGAATGTGAATAGGTTAATCAAGAGTCGAATGATTCAGCGTTTCGGGGCGTATAGTGCGAACTTGGAAGCCAAGATTTTGAAGTGGAAATTTGAAACTGGAAAATAGAAATCGGGTGAAGGTTTCAGCAATCTCTAATTTCAATTTTCTGATTTCCACATTACTGAGGCCGCTCTTCCAGCGTTTTGACGATACCGGCGATTTTGGTGCCGGTAGCCGTGATCTGGCTGGCGATGCGTTTGGCCGGAGACTGGAGCAAGCCGATGATTTCACCAACCATCTCTTCTTTGCTCTTCAGTTTGACGAGTGCCGCCAGTTGGTCGTCGCCGATGAACACCGAAGTATCGATGTAAGCGGCTTTGAGGATGGGGCGCTCTTCCGTTTTGCGGAATTCTTCGAGCAGTTTGGCCGGAGCCTTCGGGTTCGAAGAGATCAGGATCGTGGTCGGGCCGTGCAGTGTTTCGTACAACGCGGCATAACCTTTCGATTCGGGCTGGCTTTCGAGGGCTTTCTGGATCAGGGTGTTTTTAGCCACCTTGACCGTGATGCCTTTCTCGAAGCACATCCGGCGGAATTTGTTGATTTTGGCGACCGGAAGCGTCGAAGAATCGGTGAGGTAAAAGAACGGGGTACCGCTCAGTTCCTCCTGCAACTCCGCTATCGCTGCGCTTTTATCTTCCCTGGTCATTTCTTTATGATGTTGAAATGGTGAGTGTTGAAAGTGTAGTGGAATTGTTGAGTGGTCGATTTGTCGGGATGGCGTTCAGTCAACGCATCAACAAATCCTCCAACCAACATTAAACCTTGATGGACTTCGGATCCACGCCAATGCCGGGGCTCATGGTGCTGGCCACCGATACCGTTTTCATGTAGATGCCTTTCGAACTCGAAGGCTTCATGCGGACCAGTGTGGCAATGAGTTCGTGCGCATTGTCGGTGAGTTGTTCCGGTGTGAAGGACACGCGACCGATGGAAGCATGTACGATACCGAATTTGTCCACGCGGAAAGCGATTTTACCCTTTTTCACTTCCGACACGGCGGAAGCGATGTCGTTGGTCACCGTACCGGTTTTGGGGTTGGGCATCAGGCCGCGAGGGCCGAGGATGCGCGCAACCTTACCGAGTTGAGCCATGACGTTGGGAGTTGCGATGATGACGTCCACGTCCATCCAGCCTTCTGTGACTTTCTGGATGTAGTCGTCGAGGCCGACGAAGTCAGCACCTGCTGCCTGTGCTTCGGCCTGTTTGTCCGGCGTGCAGAACACCAGGACGCGCTTGGTTTTACCGGTGCCGTGCGGAAGGGATACGGTGCCGCGGATGGCCTGGTCGGCTTTACGCGGGTCCACACCCAGGCGGACGTGCACGTCGACCGATGCGTTGAATTTGGTAGTATTGACCTCTCTGACGAGCGACATTGCATCGCCGAGCGAATACAATTTGTCCGGGTCAACCTTTCCTTCAACGGCTTTGCGCTTTTTTGTCAATTGTGCCATTGATGTAAACTTTTAAGGTGAAACGTTCCGTTGGGCGGAACTCCCTTTTTCGGGTTTCAGGGTTTCAAGGTCAAAGGGTTTCAAGGTTGTGTCATCTTCACAGGATGTTCAAACAAAACACAACCTTGAAACCGTGTAACCGGAAAACCTTTCAACCTCTTTTAATTTTCCCAGGGCGCCTGGCCGGTAACCGTCAGACCCATGCTGCGTGCCGTGCCGGCCACCATTTTCATGGCGGACTCAATGGTGAAGCAGTTGAGGTCGGGCATTTTGTTTTCGGCGATCGCGCGTACTTGTTCCCAGGTAACGGTGCCTACTTTTTTGCGGTTGGGTTCCGGCGAACCTTTGCCTGGCGCAAGTTTGGAGGCTTCAAAGAGTTGAATAGCGGCCGGCGGCGTTTTGATAACAAAGTCAAAGGTTTTGTCTTTGTACACCTGGATGATCACCGGAAGTATTTTACCCAGTTGTTCCTGAGTTTGCGCGTTGAAGCGCTTGCAGAACTCCATGATGTTCACACCTTTCGAACCGAGTGCCGGACCGATCGGGGGGGCAGGGTTGGCCTGGCCACCTTTCACCTGGAGTTTGATATAAATGTCTACTTCTTTTGCCATTTTTTTGAATTTGATAATTGGTCCATGTGAAGATTTGAACTTGCCCGGTTGAGGGCGCCGTCAATTCCGCTCATTTGCTCAATATCTCATTATCACAATTATTCAAAACAGTCGAGACCAGCCGGGTTGTGGAAGCGAGCCTGGGAGAACAGGCATCAATGGCGGGAATTAACTAATTTTTTCTACCTGCATGAAGTTGAGTTCAACTTCAGTGCCTCGTCCGAAAATTTTGACGATCACTTTCAATTTTTTCTTTTCTTCATTGACTTCCTGGATGTCGCCGACAAATTCGGCAAACGGGCCGTCGATGATTTTCACCGTTTCCCCGATGAGGAAGGGTTCGCTGAGGGTTTCGCCGCTTTCCGTGCTTTCGTCCACCTTACCCAGCAGCCGGTTGGCTTCTGCCTGGGTCATCGGGATCGGCTGTTCCTTTCCCAGAAAATGGATGACATTCGGGATGTCGGCGATGATTTTTGCGACGTCGCCATTCAGTTTCAGGCCGATGGCTTCGATCAGAATATATCCGGGCAGCAGGTTGCGCTCTTGCATTACCTTTTTGCCGTTTCGAATTTTATATACTTTTTCGGTCGGTACGACGACGGAAAACACAAAATCCTTCCAGCCGGACCGCTCTATTTCGAGCTGAATCCGTTCCTGAATCTTCTTCTCTTTGCCGCTGATGACGCGGAGAGAATACCATCTTTTTTCAGCGGCGGCCGGTGAGACAACCGTTTCTTTTTCCTGATTCATATTGTTTGACGGGAAGGAGGACAGCTAAGTTTGTTTACAGGCTTACTGACTCCAAACGCCGTAGAGGTTTTTGAAAAAAACGCTGCACATCACGTCCATCAAAAAGATAATCAACGCAAGGATACCGGCAGTAATCAAAACCACCATGGTACTTTCCTGCAATTGAGCCGCCGTGGGCCAGGAGACGTTTTTCACGAGTTCGTGATAACTCTCTTTCAAATAAAGCGTCAATTTTTCCATTACGCAAGAATTCGTTGTACGTTGTTCACTGTTCGTTGTTCGTTATACACTGCCTTTCATCTGCGAAAAAAGTCCGTTGTCGTACACAAACGATCAACGAACAACCGATAACGAATAACTTTATTTGGGCAGGGGCAGCAGGGCTCGAACCCGCAGCCTGCGGTTTTGGAGACCGCCACTCTACCAATTGAGCTATGCCCCTGTATTGAGTGAATGAGTGAATGAGTGAATGAGTGAATGAGTGAATGAGTGAATGAGTAAGTGAATGAGCCGTGTGAAAATCACACATTGGCTCATTCACTCATTCGCTCGTTCTATTAATTAGTCGATGATCTCGGTTACCTGACCGGCACCCACCGTACGGCCACCTTCGCGGATAGCGAAACGCAGACCTTTTTCCATTGCGATGGTGTTGAGCAGTTGTACTTCGAGTTCGATGTTGTCGCCGGGCATCACCATTTCTACGTTAACAGGCAGTTTCACGTCGCCGGTTACGTCCGTGGTACGGAAGTAGAACTGCGGGCGGTAGCCGTTGAAGAAAGGAGTGTGACGGCCGCCTTCTTCTTTCGAGAGTACGTAAACCGAGCACTTGAATTTTTTGTGCGGCTTCACGCTGCCTGGTTTGCAAATAACCATGCCGCGCTTGATTTGCTCTTTTTCAATACCGCGCAGAAGCAGACCGGCGTTGTCGCCAGCTTCGCCGCGGTCGAGCAGTTTGCGGAACATTTCCACACCCGTGATGGTCGATGTCATGGGCTTTTCGCCTTCTTTCATCATACCGATGATTTCAACCGGGTCGCCTACGTTGATCACACCGCGTTCGATACGGCCGGTAGCAACCGTACCGCGACCGGTGATGGTGAACACGTCTTCCACCGGCATGAGGAAGGGCTTGTCCACTTCACGTACCGGATCCGGAATATCGTTGTCGCAAGCGTTCATGAGGTCCATGATTCTTTGCGAATAAGTAGCATCTCCTTCGAGGGCTTTCAAAGCAGAACCCTGAATGATGGACGCGCTGTCGCCGTCGAAGCCGTAGGAGCTCAGCAGTTCGCGGAGTTCCATATCAACGAGTTCAAGCATTTCCGGGTCGTCAACGAGGTCCACTTTGTTCATGAACACGACGATTTTCGGAACGCCTACCTGGCGAGCGAGCAGGATGTGCTCACGCGTCTGGGGCATCGGGCCGTCAGTAGCAGCGCAAACAACGATGGCGCCGTCCATTTGTGCGGCACCCGTAATCATGTTTTTAACGTAGTCGGCGTGACCCGGGCAGTCCACGTGGGCGTAGTGACGCTTTTCCGTTTCGTATTCAACGTGCGCAGTGTTGATGGTGATACCGCGCTCTTTTTCTTCCGGAGCAGCATCAATGGCATCGTAGTCCGTCTTCTTAGCCAGACCCTTTTGCGAAAGTACGTAAGTAATGGCAGCCGTCAGCGTCGTTTTGCCGTGGTCAACGTGACCAATCGTGCCAATATTTACGTGCGGCTTGCTGCGAACAAATGTCTCTTTTGCCATTGGTTTAGAACTGTTTGTGTCAAAATTTGTGAAAAAATATCGAGCTGTTGATGAGAATTGAACTCACGACCTCTTCCTTACCAAGGAAGTGCTCTACCCCTGAGCTACAACAGCGAAAAAATCTGATCGTCATTATAGTCATCAAAGCAATGATCTAATGACCGCAATAACTTTAATGACTGTTAATAACCTGGAGGAGCGGCGGACGAGATTCGAACTCGCGACATTCAGCTTGGAAGGCTGACACTCTACCAACTGAGTTACCACCGCAGTTTTAATGTGTGATGGAGTGAACGGGTGATTGCGCGATTTTTATTTCGCTCATTTACTCATTTACTCATTCGCTCATTAAAAAAGTGTGAGTGAACGAATGAGTGAAAAATTTGCATTTCACTCATTCGCATTTTCACTCATTCACTCATTAAAAAAGTGTGGGGGTGGTGGGATTCGAACCTACTCAGCAGTGAAGCACCAGATTTACAGTCTGGCCCGGCTCTCCGGCTCCGGCGCACCCCCTTGGAACATTACACTTTATTCTTTACATTTTAAATTTGAGGCTTTTCTGTTTTGCAGCAAACTGCAATTAAAAAACCGGATAATGAAAAACTTAAAATGTACAGGCAAAATGTAAAACTCAGAGCCACTGGAGGGACTCGAACCCCCGACCAGCTGATTACAAATCAGCTGCTCTACCAACTGAGCTACAGTGGCCTGTTCGTGGCCTCCAAGGCTTTAATTCGCTATTTCAATCAACGTTTTTTTCGGGAAAAACATACCCCTCCCGAAAAGCGTGTGCAAAGGTAAAGCTACAATTTTGAACAGAAAAACAATTTTTAAAAAAAACCCGAATTTTTAAGGAAACCTTTGCGAGTCGTCTAAAAACAAGCATTTCGGGCGCAAAAATAGCATACCGGCTTCAACTCCTAAAGTGCAAACATGAGCCACCACGACCAAACCCTCGAATATTGCTATGAACACAGCTCCGGTGTCGGTGCAGTACTACAGGCATTGGAGCGCGAAACCCACCTGCGCACCCTGAGCCCCCAAATGATCTCCGGCGCCTATCAGGGCACCCTGCTGCGTTTTGTCAGCAACATGGTGCGCCCACGCCGGGCGCTGGAGATCGGCTCCTTCACCGGCTACACCACTATATGTATAGGTGAAGGCCTCGCCCCCGACGGTTTGCTGCACACCATCGAGGTGAACGACGAACTTGGCTGGCTAATTCGCAAATACGTGGCCCTGGCCGGTCTCGATCAAAAAGTGCAGCTGCACCTCGGCGATGCCGCCCACGTGATCCCGCAACTCGACGAGGAATTTGACCTGGTCTTTCTGGATGCCGGCAAACTGGATTACCCGCTGCACTACGAACTGGCTTTGGCCAAAACCCGGCCGGGCGGCTTCCTGCTCGCCGATAACGTACTCTGGGACGGCAAGGTGGCCGGCGGCAATGACAAGGACGAAACCGCCCGTGCCTTGCGCGACTTCAACGATATGGTACACAACGATGCCCGTGTCGAAAACATTCTGCTGCCGCTGCGCGACGGTATCATGCTGATGCGAAAAACCTGATCGCAGGTTTTCTTGCGGCCTGAACCCAAATTCCTGCCGCTGCCTATTCATCAAGTCCTTAGTTTTACCCCCACAAAATGTGACTCGCCCGGCCAACCCGAATCCCGCCATCCAATACGGCATTTCAATTCAATTTACCACCAATTTCAAACCATGATGTACAGCGACGAGCATTTGATAGGGGAAATCCGGGCCGGAGGGCGCCGGCAGGAACTGGCTGTAAAACAACTCTACACACAATGTTTCCACCTCGCCCGCCACGGCAAATCCAAATACCGCCAACTGGACGAGGATGATTGTGTGAGCGCCTACAACCTGGCCATCATCGCCGTGCGCAACCAGGTGCTCAACGGCGCTTTTCGCGGCGACAGCGCTATACAAACTTACCTCAACCGGATTTTTATGAACCGCTGCATTGATATTCTGCGGACACGGTCGTCTAACCCAGTAGAATTCGTGGAACACCTGCCCGACAGCACCGACGAAAGCCAGGATTTGCTGAGCCGCTGGATCACCGAAGAACAGGTGGAGCAGGTAAAGCAGAAACTACTCCAACTGGGCAGTGCCTGTCAGCAGATCCTGATGTACTCGGAGTACCACGGGTACAATTCAGAAGAAATCGCTGAAGCCATCGGATTCAAAAATGCCAACAGTGTGAACAGTAAAAAATACGCCTGCCTTCAAAAATTACGCGAGTTAATGGGCGTGAAATAATCTGAAAAATGGAACATCAAACATTGGAACTGCTCAAACGCTACGCCCTGGGCAAAATGCCGGAGGGTGAACGCGCCGCATTCGAAAGCCGCCTGGAATCCGACGCGGCTTTTGCCGAAGAAGTGGCCGGCTGGGCAGCCATATACAAGGGCATTCAGGCCGAAGGCGACCACCGGCTGGGCCTCGAACTGGAAGCGCTGGGCCGGCAATTGATGCGGTCGGAAGCTCCTTCCCTCAGCGCTACCCCCGTGAACCTGTCGCCCAAACGCCGCCCGGCCATCCCGCGCTGGATGTACGCCGCCGCCGCAGTGATGCTGTTGCTGATCGTAGCCTGGCCCGTTTATCAAAACCTGCAATCGACCAAACCGACCTATGCCAACAACAAGGCCCTGTTCGAGAAACACTTTCGCGCACTCCCCGCGCCCGCAGTCCGCGACGCACAGCCCATCACTTGGCGCGACGCTTACCAGAATAAACAATACAATGCCGCTATCACAGAACTGGAAAAACTGCTGGCCGATCCGAACTATGCCAATCGCTCCGAAGCCAACTTGTTCCTCGGCCTTTCCCACCTCGCTGCCGGTCAAGGGAAAGAAGCGCTCAACGCCTTCGAAAAGGTCAGTTCCGACAGTTTTGACTACGATGAAGCCCAATGGTATTCGGCGCTGGCCTGGATCATCATCGACGACGTGGTACACGCCAAACCAATGCTGAAAGGTATAGCAGCCAACGGCAGCCACCCGCACCGCAAGGAAGCAGAAGAAATACTGAAGGCACTTGAATAGGAATCGGAGCCCTCACATTGAAAATAACTTTCGGATTTTATAGATTGTAGTTCTTACTTTTGGCCGGCACAACGTCCCGCTTCATCTCCGTCGGGCACCTAATCCCTACAAACTTGTCCATAAAATGCGCTGAACGTATCGCATGAAGACATCTTTCCGCTGGCCTCTTCTCTTTTCGCTGCTGGGCATCGCCCTTTGCAGCCAAAAACACGAATCCGCACCGTTAGCTGCCATTCCCGGCAGGGATGCCTCCGCCGTCGCCATGCGTGAGAAGGCCGACCAGTTTGCAGGGATGGAACAATACGACAGCACCATCGTGTACGCCCGGAACGCAGCCTCCCTTGCCGAAAAGGCAAAAGACTGGCACACCTGGGGAAAAGCGCAGACAGATATCCTCGGCGCACATTACAATTTGGGTCAGTACGCCGAAGCGGCATCGGCATTTCCGTCAATAGAAGCGCAGGCCCGCGCCGTTATTTCTTCCGACAGCACTTTTTGGGGTGATTATTACAATGCGGCAGGGGCAATTTTCAACATGCAGGGCAACTACGAAGGCGCCCTCCGGTACGGCCTGCTGGAAATTGCCTTTGATGAAAAAAGCGGAGACACCCGGAACCTGGCCGTTGCCTGCAACAACGTCGGGAATTATTACCGGGGCAAGGGCGATTTTGATCGCGCGCTGGAATACGTCCAGTCCGGCCTCCAGGTCTGCTTGTCCGACTCCACCACCGCTCCTGATGATTTGGCCTGGACCTATGCCAACCTCAGCAAAATATGGTACCGTAAAAAGGACTTTCAGCAGGCCGTTGCCAACGCCGAAAGAGGCCTGTCCATTCTGGAGCAGCGCGCACCCGGGAACAACTCCTTGAAAATCCAGCTCTACCTCGACCTTTCCAATGCCTACATCGAAGCAAAAACGTACGACAAGGCACTGGATTACCTGCAAAAGGCGATGCGGGGGCATGCACAATACCAGGTGGAAGAACAAATCGAAATCACCTGGCACAACCTCGGGTATGTTTACGCAATAACAGGCCGTTACAAAGAAGCTACGGTCTTTTTGGAAAAAGCCATCGAACGTTATGGTCCCAAACATTTCAGTTTTGGAAAGGCCTGCCGGCACATGGGGATGGTCGCCCGGCGCCAGGACGATCTGCGGGGCGCTCTGGCCTGGCAACAAAAGGCATTACAGGCACTGACCGATTCATTTCCCGCACAGGATATTCTGGCCAACCCGGCCGTTCAGCGGGTAAATTCCTACCTTGATTTCCTGTTTGCCTTGCGCGATAAGGGTGAAACGCTGCATCTCCTGGCCAATAAGGAACACAATCAGCAATTGCTGGAGGCTTCCCTGGCGACTTATGATGTGGCCATGGGCCTGCTGGACACCATGCGGGCCGAATACCAGGAAGGTTCGCGGCAGTTCTGGAACCGGGAAGCGCGTCCCATTGTGGAAGGCGCCATCGGAGCGGCCATGGAAATGCACCGTCGCACCAGCGATGCCAAATATCTAGGGCAAGCCTTTCGCTATGCAGAAAAAAGCAAAGCGCTGCTGCTCGCCGAAGCCCTGCGCGAATCGGCGGCCAAACAAAAGGCCGGCATTCCCGAAGCGCTGCTGCAAAAAGAGAAGGACCTGAAAATTGATATTGCTTTTTACAAAAGGCAGATTTTCAGGGAACAACATAAAACCGCGCCCGACTCCTCCAAAATCCTGCTCTGGCAAAAAGAAATGCTGGACCGCAACCGAGCCTATGAGTCGCTGCTCAGCGATCTGGAAAATTTGTACCCCGCCTACTATCAAATCAAATACAGCCAGCCGCCCCTGAGCATCGAAGCCGTTCAGCGGACCCTCCCGCCCAACTGCGGCATCCTTGAATATTTCAGCGGCGATAGCGCCACCTATGTCTTTTACCTGGACCGCGACAATACAATCGGGTTGTCGCTGCAAACGGAAGCGGGTTTTGGCAACCGGCTGGAAGACTTTATCAATCAGTTGCGCAACCGCGATCTTGTAATGGAGCAAGGCCGCAACAGGGACGCGATTGCCGCTTATGCCGGCGATGCCGCCGGGATTTACAGGAACCTGGTAGCCCCGGTCATTTCAAAAGTGCCAGACCAACTGATCATCATTCCCGATGGCAACCTTTCCTACCTGCCGTTCGAACTTCTGCTCACGCAAGATGCAGACAAGACGGATAACTACGCCGGTTTGCCCTATTTACTTCAAAAAACCGCAGTGCGATATGAATATTCGGCTTCGTTGGCCTTGCTGCCGCCTGCAGACAAAAAACCGAAAAGCCAGCTTATCGGCTATGCGCCCGGATACACAAAGGGGCTGCCGGTCACTGCACGCGGCGAACAAAATACTTGCCGCGAACTGGATGCCTCCGATTTCGCCGCACTGGGAAACAACCAAACGGAAGTGTCCCAAATCACCGGGCTGCTGGGGGGCGAGGCATTGCTCGGTGACCAGGCCACTGAAGCGCATTTCAAACAGCATGCAGCCGAAGCGCGCATACTTCACTTCGCCATGCACGGTTTTCTCAACGACTGCGACCCCTTGTATTCCGGATTGGTATTCAGCCGACCGGAGGCCATTGTTGGGAAAAAGAATCAAGATCCGGCGACACCAGGTGAAGACGGATTTCTACACGCTTATGAGATCTATAACCTGCCGCTCAATGCCGACCTTGCTGTGCTGAGCGCCTGCAACACCGGGCGCGGTCAGTTGGCCAAAGGAGAGGGAGTCATCAGTCTGGCAAGAGCATTCAAATACGCCGGTTGTTCCAACGTGATGATGAGCCTCTGGCAAGCCGACGACCAGGCGACGGCCCAAATCATGCAGGGCTTTTATCAATATTTAAAAGAAGGGAAGGGGAAAGACGCATCCATTAGGCAGGCCAAACTGGATTATCTGAATGCGGGCAATCGGAATCATCCGTTTTTCTGGGGCGCATTTGTACTGGTGGGCGATGACCAGCCGATCAAGCAACCCTTCAACCTGGCCGCCTGGGGCATGGGGGCGCTGCTGCTTGCCGGAATAGCCCTGGCATTCTGGTGGATTAAAAAAGGGAAAAAACCTCCTTTTCATTGAGATATAAAACCGCCGCCCGTCTAATCAGGCATTGAAAACAACATACTACCACACTCTTTTCACCTCCTAAAATGTAAATGTCATGCCAAAAAGAATCAGAGCCAGCGTAAGTCAAACTCCCGATGAGGGCAATCGGTCCGGTGACTTTTTTTTACTCAATATAAAAGTCTCGCTGAATCCGGAAGACGCTACACCGCCCCAGATTCCGTCCAACATAAGTTGTATGCTTTCCATCAACGGGGCAATTCCAATATCGCCCAATGGGTCAAGGCCAAATTCGCAAAACGGTATTGACCTCAACTTTTCTTCAAATTTCAACCAAGGAAGCGTAATCGGACAGCCCTATGTTTTGTCCAATTTCCAGAACTGGAACATTGCGGACGTGGACA
>Ga0075163_10004107_pt1 | contig 19522 bp, 15 predicted proteins | sample JI1023141ADNA_FD_71478 | JGI IMG/M metagenome (GOLD analysis project Ga0075163, IMG submission 71478) | Wastewater effluent complex algal communities from Wisconsin, to seasonally profile nutrient transformation and Carbon sequestration -... | ecosystem: Engineered > WWTP > Effluent > Algae...
GCAACACTCACCTACTCCTTAGATATGCATTACAAAATTGAGGTATTGAGTAAGATGGTGTAATGGTTAGGTAAAAATAACCACATAGATACATAGAATGTATGGTTAAAAAGTAGAGGCTAGAAAACTTTGTTTTCACATAGTACTATGTATTAAGCGAAGCTTAATCTATTGCATAACTCAAAAAACACTAGCATAACTATGTTTCTATGTGGTTAAAAAAACTACAACCCCATCAACTTCTCCAAATAATGAGAGCCAATACCAAAATATTTTTTTGTTTCTTTTAGCTTATTTAAAATCTCTTGTTTTTGAGCATCTGTTTTAGGTTTCTTCTCAGCAACAATCATTACATTTTTTGGTGTGTGCGCATCCGAAATAAACTGAAACACTTTTGTACTATAGCCACAGTATTCTAATATCAATGATCGTAAACCATCTGTTAACATTTCGGCATGACGTTCTAAAAATATGCCATGCTTTACTAAAAAATCCAAATCATTTTTAGTTTTATGTTGTTCTAATTCTCTTCGTATTTGTTTGTGACAACATGGAGCCACTACGATTAAATCAGCATTTGACGTTATGCCTTTATAAATTGCATCATCCGTAGCAGTATCGCAAGCGTGCAACGCAATTAATACATTAGCTTGCGTTGTATCTGCATCAATAATGGTTCCTTGTTGAAATTGTAAAGATTTGAAATTTGATTTCTTCGCAATATCATTACATAAATCCACTAAATCTTTTCTGTATTCTATACCCGTTACTTTAGCATTTAAGTTTAATACATTGGTTAGGTAATCATATAAGGCAAAAGTTAAGTAGCCTTTCCCTGCTCCCATATCAATAACTTCAAGAGTTTGGTGTTTCGGTAAATTCTTAATCAACGGACTTAACAATTCTACATAATGATTAATCTGTTTGTACTTATCTTGCGAACTAGGAATAACCTGTCCTTTTGCATCCGTTATTTTCAACTGCTGTAAATACGATTTACCTTCCGCTGCAATCAATCTGTTTTTTTGAATGTTATGTTCTAAAGTTGGCAATTCCGTTTGAGTAGCTTTATTCTTTTTAAAAGAAGTTTTATCCTTATTCATGCATTCAAATACAGCGTCAAATTCTAATGTAAATAAAGTCCCGTGTTTAAATTCAGCAGTCTCTATAAAATTCTGAATGATTGAAACGCCTTCAGCAATGGAATAATTTTTAACGATATCTTTAGTTTGGTAGCGATAAGTAAAACTCAGTTTATCTTCTTGTTTAATGTGAACCCTTTTCACATAACAGTTCTTTAAGCCTTCTGTAGTGCCTTTATAATTACCCAACGATAATTTCACAAAGGTATTATCCTCAAGCGATTGAGTTAAAGCTGTTATAAATTCTTTTAAATGGCTCATAAGGATAAAAATATCAGATTTATTTTTTTGTAAAGATAAGTTTGTATATTCGTTTAAGTACAAATGACTAAACTTTTTTTCATATTTATACTAATAACAAGTATTTGTTATGCTCAACATAATGAGTTTGATAAATATGGGCCTTTTGGCTCGCAAGTATTTACGGACTTAAAAGTAGCTTTAGACGTTGAGAAAAACGTCTATAAAATGGACCTGAGCTACAAAAAACTGGAACCAAAATTATACGCAAAACTCAGTAAACTCAAAGATTTGCAAGCTCTTAAACTAAGTGGGAATGAAATAAACACCTTCCCACCAAATTTTGGTGAGTTATACAACTTGTTATACTTTGCAAGCTACAATAATGAATTCACAAGCTTTCCTGCTGATTTAAAAAAATTAGGAAACTTAAATTACTTAGAATTTTTTGGAAGTAAAATCGATAGTATTCCATCCGACATCGCCTATTTAAGCAAATTAAAAACGTTTAAATTTTCGTCTTCAAATGACACATTAAAACTACCGATTACTCTAAAGTATTTAAAGAATTTAAAAGACGTAACCATTGAAAATTGTGTATTAGATAGCTTTCCGAAAGAATTGTTTAAAATCCCGAATCTTAATTTTTTAAATATCACCAATGCCAATGTGTTTTATGTAACCAAACATTTTGAGCGTTTTACAAATTTAGAAGTGTTAGTGCTGGATGGTAATCAATTGCAAACACTTCCTTTTGATATTTACAAAGCAAAAAAGTTACGTTTCTTATCTGTAAAAAATAATCACCTGCAAAAAATGCCTGATACAATTTGTCAACTAGAAAATCTAACTGTACTAGATGTTAGAGGCAACGGTTTCAGCAAAGAATATATTGAAGAATTGAAAGCGCTATTGCCTGGCTGCGAAATTAGGTTTTAAAACCTAACCGCAAAGAACTCAAAGTTTTAGCGCAGAGATCGCAAAAATAATTCAAATTTTTCTCAGCGCACTTTGCGAAAAATCTTCGCCTCTCTGCGTTTAGACAACAAACTTTTTCATAAAGCCTTCCATAAACCAAGCAGGAGGTTGCATCGGTTTATTCTTTTCTTTATCAATAAATACGAGAGTAACAGAACCTGTATTTAGTAGTTCATTTTTTTGATTAAAACATTCGTAATGAAATGTAATACGTACGCTTGGCATTTCATTTACGGTTGTTACAATTCTCACTTCATCGTCATACTTTGCAGGCTTTTTATAATTAACCGTTAAATTAATGACTGGCATCAAAACGCCACTTTCTTCCATCTCGCGGTAACTAAAACCTAAACTACGCATCGCTTCTACCCTTCCCACTTCATAGTATTGAGCGTAAACACCATAATATACAAAGCCCATCTGGTCGGTTTCTCCATAACGTACTCTTAACGTTGTTTCTGTTTTAATCATACAAATAAAATATTATATTTAAAGACATCTAATTTAGTTTTTTTGCGATGCAATCTATTTTAAAAATACTCTTTTTTTCAGCACTCATTAGTTTATATGCTTGTTCTAAAAAAACATCTGTCACTAATATTTCAGAATCACACATTGTTGTCAATAATCCCAAAATTGATAGTACGATATACAAAGCCATGCTTCCTTACAAAAAAACGCATGATGAGCAAATGTATGCCGTTATTGCTAAAAGTGAAGATGCTTTAGTAAAAGCAGATGTAGAAAGCACCTTAGGAAACTTTTTTTGCGATGCGGTTATTTATGAAACAAAAAAAATACTTGGAAAAGATTCTGCCATGTTAGATGTGGCTATTTTTAATAAGGGCGGCTTAAGAAATTCACTGCCAAAAGGAAATATAACTATTGGAAACATTTTTGAATTAATGCCTTTTGATAATGAAGTCGTTCTACTAAAACTAAGTGGCGCTCAATTTAAAGACATGTGCTATAAAATTGTAGAAAAAGGTGGTATTCCTATTGGTGGTATGCGATTAACAATGAAAGGAACCACGCCGACTGATATTACTATAAACGGAAAAGCCTTTGATGAAACAAAAGACTATTGGGTTGTTACTTCCGATTACCTTGCTAATGGAGGAGATAGCTACAACTTTTTCAAAGATGCCAAAGAAAGAAAAATTATGAATGTGCTTTTAAGAAACATGATTATTAATTATTGTGAAGATATTACCAAACTAGAACAAACTATAAAACCCAAGCTAGATGGCAGAATTCAATTATCAAAATAGACGCGATTTTTTAAAATATTTTGTAGGCACTTCGGCTGTATTAGCTGGTTTTCCGGCTTTATCCAAAGAAGTATTATTAAGTAAAGATTTATCTCGCTTAACGATTTTATATACGAATGATATTCATAGTCGCATAGAACCATTTCCTGAAAACGACCCTAAATTTGCAGGAAAAGGCGGTTTTGCTAGAAGAGCGGCCGTGATTGATGAATTAAAAAAAGAAAATGATAATGTTTTACTATTAGATGCAGGAGATATTTTTCAAGGCACGCCTTATTTTAATTTATATAGCGGTGAATTGGAATATAAACTAATGAGTATGATGAAATATGATGCCACAACAATTGGTAATCATGATTTTGATTTAGGTATCGATAATATTACCAAACAAATGCCTCATGCCAATTTTGCCTTTATTAATTGTAATTATGATTTTAGTAACACAAGCTTGCACGACAAAATAATCCCCTATAAAATATTTGAGAAGCAAGGCATAAAAATTGGGGTATTGGGTTACGGAATTGAATTAAAGGGCTTGGTGGACAAAAAAATGTACAAAGAGACCATTTATCAAGATCCACTTCCAATTGCCAACGCAACTGCCAAATTATTAAAACTAGATTTAGGCTGCGATTATGTGATTGCTTTATCTCATTTAGGGTTTTCTTACCCAGACAAAAAATTGAGCGATATGAGCATGGCGCCATTAACAGAAAACATTGATTTAATCATTGGAGGACACTCTCACACTTTCTTGGAACACCCTGTAAAATTAGCTAACAGAGTGGGCAAAGAAGTATATGTAACACAAGTTGGTTGGGCTGGAATTTGGTTAGGGAAATTAGATGTGTATTTTTCTTATAATAAGAAAAAAATCTCCCATAATTCAAATAACAGAAAAATTTAAAAAAGCAAGCCCAAAACGAAAATTTTCTGAAATTATTTATTCATTTTTTCCTTGCGAGATTAAATAATCAGTATATATTTACAAACTCGGACTTGTTAATAATACTAAACACTATATATTTAATAACTTATTTAAGACTATGAAGGAAAAGACAGCGGAAACCGTGTGGAAGAATTGCCTAAGGGTAATTCAGGATAATGTAAGCCCTCAAAATTTTGCAACTTGGTTTGAACCAATCAAAGCCATTAAAATTCAAGACAACGTTTTAAACATACAAGTACCATCTCAATTTTTTTATGAATGGTTAGAAGAACACTACATCACAATTATTAAAAAAGTAATTCGTAAAGAATTAGGTGCTGAAGGAAGAATTGAATACAGCATCGTTATGGATAATGGAACTGGTAAATCAGAAAAAGCAGTTATGCTTAAAGTTCCAAACATTAATACTAATTTAAGAAATAATCCAGTTTCAATGCCAATTGATAGTGGATCGATTAGAAACCCATTTATTATTCCAGGTCTTAAAAAAGTATCTGTTGAATCTCAATTAAACCCTAACTACTGCTTTGATAATTTTGTAGAAGGCGATTGTAACCGTTTAGCTCGTTCTGCTGGTTATGCTGTTTCTCAAAAACCAGGTGGTACTGCTTTTAACCCATTATTATTATATGGTGGTGTTGGTTTAGGTAAAACTCACTTAGCGCAAGCTATTGGTATTGATATTAAAAAGAACTTTCCGAATAAAACAGTTCTTTACGTACAATCAGAAAAATTTATTTCTCAATTTATTGATTCAATCAAAAACAATAATCAAAACGATTTCGTTCATTTTTACCAAATGATTGATACCTTGATTATTGACGATATTCAGTACTTAGCAGGAAAAGAAAAAACTCAAGATGTATTCTTCCACATTTTCAACCACTTACACCAATTAGGAAAACAAATCATCTTAACGGCTGATAGAGCTCCAGTTGAAATGCAAGGAATTGAGCAACGTTTATTATCACGTTTCAAATGGGGATTAAGTGCGGATTTACAAACTCCAGGTTTAGAAACTCGTATCGCTATCTTAGAGAAAAAAGTTTATAACGAAGGAATTCAATTACCAAAAGAAGTTTGCGAATATTTAGCGTATAGCATTACTTCAAACGTACGTGAATTAGAAGGTGCCTTAATTTCATTATTAGCACAATCTTCTTTAAACAAAAAAGTAATTACTTTAGAATTAGCTAAGCAAATGATTGACAAATTTGTTAAGTCAACAGCTCGCGAAGTTTCTATTGATTATATCCAAAAAGTGGTTTGTGATTATTTCGACTTAAACATCGACTTAATGAAATCTAAAACTCGTAAACGTGAAGTAGTTCAAGCTCGTCAAATTGCTATGTATTTTGCTAAGTGTATGACTAAATCTTCTTTAGCTACGATTGGTATGCACTGCGGTGGTAAAGATCACGCAACTGTATTACACGCTTGCCGTACTGTAAACAACTTAATGGATACTGACAAACGTTTTAAAGCTTATATTGAAGAATTAGATAAAAAAATCAGCATCAATAACTAATATTGTTTTATATATTAAAAAATCCCCTTCACCAAATGGCGAAGGGGATTTTTTTTAGATGATATATGTTCAACCCTCAACAAATTTATATAGTTTTTGCCATACTCGCTGCGGTTTGCGGCGCCATGTTGTGGATAGGCTATTTTAGAAAAATAGACATCCTAGAACATGAGCGTATCATCGATGTGATTGTTGCACTTGTTATCGGCTATTTAACGCCTACTCTTGCACTTTGGATTTATTATGGTTTGGAGGTTTTAGGGTTTAACTTCAACGGAGAATTAATAAACGACTTTGCCTACTCTATTTTTGGTGTTGGAATAACAGAAGAGTTTTCAAAACTAATAGGAGTGTTTATTGCTTTTAAAATTCTAAAAAAACGCATCAACGAGCCTATAGATTATTTAGTTTTTGCTGGTATTGTAGCGTTAGGCTTTTCTGTAAGAGAGAACTTTATTTATTACAACAATTACGGAGCTCAAATTGCTACTGGTCGTACTTTAATTTCTTGCTTAGTACACATCATCAATACAAGTATATGCGTGTATGGGTTATATCGCTTCAAACTCTTTAATAAAGGAAATACCTATATTAATTCTGTTGTTGGAATTAGCGTTGCAATTGCTTCACATGGGTTATTTGATTTTTTCTTAGTGCAACCTTTTTTAGGGATTTATACATCGCTATTAGCAACAGTCGTGTACTTAATTGGTATAAACTTTTGGTTACAAATGATTAATAATTGTATTAATTTTTCTCCGTTTTTTAATTACCAAAAAATATCATCCATTACTAAATTATACAAAACCATATTTACTTGGTACGTTATTATTGTTGTTTTGGTTTTCATATTTGATTATTATTACCATGACATAAGCTTTGCGATCAAGGCTTTGATTGCCAGTTTGATTCAGGAGGGTGTTGTTTTAGTAATTGTAGCATTACGAGCTAGTCGTTTAAAAATAAATAAACGAAAATATTTTCCTGTCAAAATACAAATGCCCATTCATTATACAACAAACGACGATGAAGATTTTTCTATTTTAGGAATAGCATTTAAAATAAGGGGAGAAAATGAAAAAGAATTTCAGTTTATCCAATACATGGGAAAAGACATTACAATTTGCCCTATCAATAAAAAATTATCCAAAATACAAACAAATAAACGAGCGCGTTTATTGAAAAAATATTTTCTAAAAAATGATGTGGTTACTTATTTAGTAGAAATATATAACGAAGATGCACCTAGTGACATTTATTTACTAAAACCTAAAACACGCTCTGGTACCTATGTCAATAATATCTACCCCATAGCAAGTTTGATGTATTATGAAAATCCTTTAGATTTTCAAAAAGAACATGAAACACTTTCTTATAAAGAATTAAAAAGAATTGAATATGTGTATTTAAAATGAAGAAAATTTTGAAATAAACAATTCTATACTCTGAATATTAAAAACTAATAATTAAGCATTCTTTAAATGAATAAAATATTAATATACATCACAATTCTTTTTTTTCAAATTACATGCATTACAGCTCAAAATAATGAATTAGACACAATATTAATTAAACACTATTTAGATTTTGGAAAAAAACTTATAAAACAAAATAAATCTAGCGATGCTATAGAAAATTTTGCAAAAGCATTAAAAATATACAACGAATATCTATTAAGAAATAACATTGAAAATAAATCAACGTTACAAAAAAAATATTTAGAAATAGGGGTAATAAACCAGACAATTGGAAAAATTTTAATAGCTGAATATAATTTTGAGGAAGGCATTCCGTATCTATTAAAAAGTGTAGATGATTTTGAAAAAGCAAATAATTATAATAAAATCAGTATCGCTTACAATAGCATTTCATTAGCATATCATGATTTTGGTGATTATAAAAAAGGCATTGACTATGCTCTTAAGGCAATAAATGTTTTAGATAAACACAAAAAAGAAATCAACTTAATTCGATATTGGTATTGTTATAATAATTTAGGGATTAATTATGATGACAGTAAACAATATACCAAAGCAACTGAAGCGCATTTAAAAGCACTACAATTCGCTATCAGTGGAAACGATAGTAGTTACTCTTTCAATAATTTAGGGAATACGTCAAAAAAAATTAATCAATTAGATAGAGCAGAAAAATACTTTGAAATTAGCATCAAGGTTAATGATGATTCCTTAGATTTTTATCATATAGCAACTATTTCAAGTAACTTAGTTGACATTTATAGAATAAGAAAAAACTACATTTTATCTAATAAATACGTCGATTTTGCTATTCAATATGCAAAAAAAAGTAATAGCCCAGAAAAATTATTAGATATATACTATTATATATATCAACTGAGAAACGAAACAAATCAATATGAAGAAGCAACCAAATATTTATCTAAATATATGATACTTAAAGATAGCTTGTTTACAATAGAAAAGAACAGAGCTGTTATTAACTACCAAACAAAATATGAAAGTGAAAAAAAAGACAAGGAAAATTTAGAATTAATAATTGAAAACAATAAACAGAAAACCAAAAACCAATGGGTAATTTTTATTGGATTAGTTTTAACAGCATTTACATCTTTCTCAATCTGGTTCATGATGTACAAAAGAAAACAACAATTAATCAAAGAACAAAACGCACAACTAAATGAAATAACACTCGTAACAGAACTACAAGAACGAGAGCGTATTGCAAGAGATTTACATGATAGTGTGGGGCAAAAACTTTCAGTAGTAAAAATGCAACTGTCTATGAAAAACGCAGATACACAATCGGCCAGTAATTTGCTTGACGAAGCTATACAAGATGTAAGAAATGTATCGCATAATTTAATGCCCACAGATTTAAGCAAAGGCCTAATTACTGCCGTCGAAAACATGAGTGAACAAGTTAACTTGTCGTCAAATACTTTACAACTTCATCTTCATATTACGGATGCGGTTCGTTTGTTAGTTATAAATAAACAAAATAGTATGATTATCTATCGAATGATTCAAGAATTACTAAATAATGCTATTAGATATGCGCAGGCGAGAAACATCCATATAAATATGGATTGCGAGAAAAATCTTTTAAAACTAAATTTAACCGACGACGGTGTAGGATTTGACGTTAATTCACTTGAAAAAAAAGACGGTTTAGGAATAAAAAACATAAAAGACCGTGTTCAACAAATGAGTGGGAACATACAACTTGAATCAAAAAATGGAAAGGGAACTCAATATCAAATATCAATACCAATATGAGTAATTCAAAAACCAAAATCAACATACTATTAGTAGACGATCATCAATTGGTTATTGATGGTCTAAAAAGCATGCTTGCCAACGAAAAAAACTATGTCATAAAAGGCGAAGCGTTAAATGGCCAACAAGCATTAGAGATGATTACCTCCAAACCTAATGAATACCAATTAGTTGTAACTGATGTTACTATGCCTTTAATGTCGGGAATAGAACTATGCAAAATAATTAAAGAGCAATATCCTCATATTAAAGTACTGATATTAAGTATGCATAATAGCATCACCATTATAAAAGACGCCCTAAATTCTGAAGCTGATGGCTATATGCTAAAAAATACCGGACAAGATGAATTTATTAAAGCCATAGAACGTGTTTTAGGAGATGGTACTTATTTTAGCCAAGATATTTTACCAATTATTTTAAATTTATTCCAAAAGGAAAAAAAAGAAACTCTCAAAAATGCTTTAAGTCAAAGAGAAAAAGAAGTTTTAGAATTGATTGTACAAGAATATACTAGTAAAGAAATTGCTGAAAAGCTTTTTATAAGCAAGCAAACAGTTGACACTCACCGTATTAATATTATGCAAAAAACAGACTGTAAAACCCTAGTAGGCTTAATCAAATACGCTATCCAATCAGGTTACATCAAATAACATCCATACATATATGGATACTAAAATCCGTACCAGTGGGGATTGTAAAAAGTAAAGAATTTTAATAATTTTGAATTAATTAAAAAAAACAAATTATTATGAAAAAATTTTTACTCCCTTTTGCAGTCCTTTTAAATATAACTATTAATGCCCAAAATAATGCTCAAGCATTTGACTGGTCATTTAATCCAGGTGCAAATAATAACTTTTTATCCGCATTACATTATGATTCTCAAGGAAATTTGTTAGTAATGGCGAGTGCATCTGACAGTGCTAATTTTGGTGGAAATATTGTAACTGCTTTACCTTCTGGAAGCTATCCTACAACCAATTACTATATAGGAAAACGTAATACAAATGGCACTTCGCAAATTTTACTTCAAAGTAGAAACGGCGCTACAAATGTATTTTCAAATTTCAGTGATTTTAATTTAGATATTAATAACAATATAATTGTTGTAGGAGCAACATCCGCAGGGCATGATTTTGGTAATGGAGTTACGCTTTCTGATAAAGGCTACATGATTGCTAAGTACAATAACAGCGGAGTGGCACAATGGGCTAAAATGTACAATTTTGGAAATCCTAATATGAGTTCATTTACAACAAAACCTTGGTATATACAATGTTTGCCAAATGGTGATGTTGTTGCTGTTTTAAAAGAAACAACTCGTTTTGCCTACATAAAAATTGATGCTAATGGAAATGAGTTATTGTACAAAGAGTACAAAATAACTTCAAATGGAAGTACTTCAAGTATCTCAACATCAAAAAACAATTGCTTTATTGATAATACAGGAGCATTTTATTTATATTATAATTCAGTAAATAGCAACGCTATTCCTAAATTTAAATTAAGTACAGTTACAAATTCAGTAACAACGCCTTTTGATAGTGTTGAAATTTCAAATAGCGGACATTCTGGAGTGTCATTTTTATTTGCGTTTAGAGCTAATGGGAATAAAAAATATTTTAAAGGTTTTAGAGGAAGCATGGTTGATTTAGCAGTGGAGGCTTCAACAGGCAATACATTGTTAGATTGGGTACAATATGGGGGACAAAATAATATTGCTCCTATGAATATGATTTCTACTAATAATGGAACTTTTGCTCAAACATATGCGGGTATTATTGCTATTGATTCATTAGGCAATTTTATAAAAAAGTCAACCGAAACACCTTCTTTGCAATATCGATATGAGTCTATACTTCCTATAGGGAATTTTAAATTAATAGGTACTTTAAAATATGCAAATGGCAATACATTGTCAGCAGGAACTCAAACTTACTCCATTAGTAGTGGAGGTATCTTTACGTGGTTTGAATTAGATCAAAATTTAACACCATCATATTTTGTAGCAGCTCCATTAATTAATCAAAATAATAGTTTGGCAGAAGATGCAATTAGTAATTATGGAAATAAAGTAGCTGTTGGTATTGAATGGCATCCAAGTACCCAATCTACATTAAATATAAATGGAACCATCTTAAAAGCAAATGATAAAAATACATCATTTTATACACGTTATAATTCACCGTTTAATATGCCTGGCACTGATATAGCAATTGCTCAATTTGACAGAACTTTATCAGGGTCAACAGCATCAATTAATGAATCTCAAAATAAAACTATTAATTACATGTTATATCCTAATCCAGCTAAAAATGTCCTAAACATAGAATTAGATAACTTATTAAACGATAACAAAACAGTAACAATCGCAAATATATTAGGAGAAGTTGTTTTAAGTGAAACATCTTCAGGTAACAAATTTTCGATAAATACAAGTAACTTAATTAGTGGTGTTTATTTTGTAACCATCAGCAACAAAGGTATACAATCAACACAAAAAATAATTATTGAATAAAAAACAGTTTATGAAAAAAATACTCCTTTTTGTAGCCGTCACATCTCAATTCAACATTTCCTCTCAAAACTTAAATTTTAATTATGCCAAAACTATATCGTCACCTGGGAATGAAATAATTTCAGGCATTTGTAATGACAACAATGGTAATTTATACAGCGTTGGGTATTTTGACAATACTGCAGATTTTGATGAGAGTGCAGGAACATACACAATGCAAGCTGTTTTTGGATCAAATGACATTTTTATTCGCAAGCATGACTCAAACAATAATTTTATATGGGCAAAACAAATCGGAGGAACTGTAGAAGAAACTGCATATGATGTTGCAACCGATAATTTTGGGAACATTTATATAGTTGGTTCTTTTAAGAGTTTAAACTGTGATTTTGATCCATCACCAACCGCTACATACACAGTTGCAGGAAATAGCGCAGACGCATTCATTTTAAAACTTTCTTCAAACGGAGACTTTAAATGGGTAAAATCAATTGGGGGAGCTTTTGATGACTATTTTAATAGAATTGTAGTTGACAAACAAGGAAATGTTTTCGCTGCAGGATATATAAAAGACTATACCGATGCTGATCCTAACTCAGGCACAGTAACTTTAAATCCATCAAATGGCCATGCCATCATTCTAAGTTTAGATAGTATAGGAACCTATAGATGGTCTAAACAAGTTAATGGAGGATACGATCAATTTATAAATGAAATAGGATTAGATAATCACGATCATATTTATTCAGTAGGATATTTCAATTATAGCTCATCTAACAATATTTATATTGGGAAACATACAACTAGCGGCACAAATGTATGGACAAAAGATATGGGTGCTACATCAAACGAGGATGCAAGAGGATTAGCTATAGACACAATTAACAATAACATTTATGTAACGGGCCTTTTTAACGGTACAACAGATTTTGATCCAAATTCTGGCATTCAAAATTTAACATCAGCAACAAATGATGGCTATATTTTAAAATTAGATTCTGGAAGTAATTTTATTTGGGTGCAACAAATTGGAGGACCTGGTCTAGATTATGGAGTTGATATTTCTACTGATCATAATGGAAATATCTACAATGTTGGAATATTTAAAAATAGTGTCGATTTTGATCCTAGTCCAACAAGCACTTTTACTTTGAATGGAGGCTCAAGTTTTGAAATTTATATGTTAAAGCTTGACAACAATGGAACGTTTATGGGTGCAAACCAAATAGGAAACCAACTTAACGAAACCCTAAATGGTATATATGTAGACAAGAATAATTGCATTTCAATATTCGGCACATATAAAGGGACTGTAGATTTCGACATTAGCCCAACCACTTCATACAGTTTAACTGCTAACGGCAGCAATCCGGAAGCATTTATTGCAAATTATTGCGAAATCTTAAACAGTTTGAAGGATAACATAAGTGAAAACGAAACCTTTACTGTTTTCCCAAATCCTTCTAATGGAACATTTCATATAAAAACTGATGAATTAAAAATTACTGAATACCAGATTATAATTTCCAATATTTTAGGAGAAACAATTTTTGAAATGACAACCACGGAGAAAAAACTAAGCATTCAATTAGACCATGTGCCGAGTGGGATATATAATTTATCCATTAAAAACAATAACTATCTATATACAAAAAAAATAATAAAACAATAACTATGAAAACATTAATCATCACAGTCATTTCAATTTTCAGTATCAGTATAACTTCTTGTAAAAAAGATTATGTGTGTGTTTGCACCGAAAAAGCAACTGGCGAAAAAAGTTACGGAGATCACTTTAAAGCAGGTCCATTTGTAAAAAAAGCCGCCGAAGAGTCATGCAAAGCGAACAACGATGTATTTGAAGACGGATTAGAAAATTGCCATTTAGAGTAATACAATAATTTAAAAGCCCTCTGATAATATATCCGAGGGCTTTCTATTATTTATTTCTAAAAACAAACTGTTTATCAAAAACATCTAAAACAATTTCTTTAGATTTATCTACCTTATCGGATAACAATTGTTTTGATAGTTCATTCAACACTTGTTTTTGAAGCACTCGTTTTACTGGTCGCGCTCCATAATGAGGATCATATCCTAATTCCGCCAACCATTCAATCGCTTCGTCGGTAGCTGTTATAGTCATGTGTTGCTCTGCTAATCTTTCGGCAATTTGTTTGAATTGAATTTTCACAATATCCGCTACGTCTTCTCTATTTAAAGGTTCAAACATTATCACTTCATCAATACGATTTAAAAACTCAGGGCGAATTGTTTTTTTCAATAACTCAAACACTTCCATTTTAGTTTTAGCTAAAACTTCGTCTTTATTAATCTCCGTTAAGTGATCAAAATTTTCTTGAATTAAATGAGAACCAATATTTGACGTCATAATAATGATTGTGTTTTTAAAATTCACGGTTCTTCCTTTATTATCGGTCAAACGACCGTCATCTAACACTTGTAACAAAATATTAAATACATCGGGATGCGCTTTTTCAATCTCATCAAGCAAAATCACAGAGTATGGTCTTCTTCTCACCGCTTCTGTTAACTGTCCTCCTTCATCAAAACCAACATATCCTGGAGGCGCTCCAATTAAGCGGCTCACCGCATGACGCTCTTGATACTCACTCATATCAATTCGAGTCATGGCATTTTCATTATTAAACAAATAATCTGCTAATGCTTTTGCTAACTCTGTTTTACCAACACCAGTTGTTCCTAAGAAAATAAAAGAACCGATTGGTTTTTTCGCATCCTGTAATCCCGCTCTACTTCTTCTCACGGCATCGGCAATACTTTCAATAGCTTGATGTTGACCAACCACACGTTTATGTAATTCATCTTCTAAAAACAATAATTTTTCCTTTTCACTTTGCATCATTTTCGAAACTGGAATACCAGTCCAAGCACTAATCACATCCGCTATATCTTCGCTATCAACTTCTTCTTTCAATAACTGAGAACCATTTGCTTTTGCTTCACTTAATTTATCTTCCAATGAAGTTAACATCGCGTCTGCTTCTTGAATTTTACCATAACGTATTTCAGCTACTTTTCCAAAATCACCTTGTTTCTCATAATTAGACGCTTCTTGTTTGTAATCTTCAATTTGCGCTTTCACTTTTTGAACACCTTCAATCGCTTCTTTCTCACTTTGCCACTTAGCTTTCAAAGCAATACGCTTGTCGCTTAAATCAGCTAACTCTTTATTTAACGTTTCCACTTTTACATCTTCCTCTTCACGCTTCATTGCTTCACGTTCAATTTCCAATTGCATAATCTTACGCTCTAATTCATCTAACTCAATAGGCATAGAGTTAATTTGCATACGTAATTTCGATGCAGCCTCATCCATTAAATCAATAGCTTTATCTGGTAAGAAACGATCACTAATGTAACGCTGAGATAATTCTACCGCTGCTATAATGGCTTCGTCTTTAATACGCACTTTATGATGTGCTTCGTATTTTTCTTTGATACCACGTAATATTGAAATTGCATCTTCTTCACTTGGTTCATCTACCATTACTTTTTGAAAACGACGTTCTAAAGCTTTATCTCTTTCAAAATATTTTTGATACTCGTTTAAAGTAGTTGCACCAATGGCTCTTAATTCTCCACGAGCTAATGCTGGTTTTAAAATATTAGCAGCATCCATTGCTCCTTCGCCTCCTCCTGCTCCAACTAATGTGTGAATCTCATCAATAAATAAAACTACATCTCCATCGCTGCTAATGACTTCTTTTACAACTGATTTTAATCTGTCTTCAAACTCACCTTTGTATTTAGCGCCTGCAATTAAAGCGCCCATATCTAATGAATACACTTGTTTTGATTTTAAGTTTTCTGGGACATCACCTGCGATGATACGATGCGCTAACCCCTCTGCAATAGCTGTTTTACCAACACCTGGTTCACCAACTAAAATAGGATTATTTTTTGTACGACGAGATAATATTTGTAATACTCTTCGTATCTCTTCATCACGACCAATAACTGGATCTAATTTTCCATTACGAGCTTGCGTATTTAAATTAATGGCATATTTATTTAAGGCATTATAATTTTCGTCAGCCGATTGACTCGTAACCGTTGAACCTTTTCTTAATTCAGTGATAGCCGCGTTCAATTCCTTTTCTTTAATACCATTGTCTTTCATTAACTGAGAAACAGAATCTCCACTTGCTAAAATCCCTAATAATAAATGTTCAATCGAAACGTATTCATCCTTAAATTCTTTCAAATAGCTAGTAGCTTTTGATACTGTTTTATTAGCGTTGTTTGATAAGTAAGGCTGACCTCCACTTACTTTTGGATAAGAGCTAACAATGGCATCAACTGTTTTAGAAAACATAGATTGATTAACCCCTAATTTTTTTAATATAAATGGCGTTACATTTTCATCTACTTCCAAAATAGCTTTTAAAATATGTCCATTTTCGATTGCTTGTTGACCATTAACGGTTGCAATTTGCATTGCCTGTTGAATGGCTTCTTGTGATTTAATTGTAAAGTTATTTAAATTCATAATAGTATTTTTTTGTTAGAGACCTCAAATTATAGTCCAAGTGAAGTTATCTGAAATAAAGTCGTGAAAAGATGATTGAAGTGGACGTATTGTCTGATTTTAATCATAAAAACTGACGTTTTATGCATATCTGGATTCATTTATTTGATTCCAAGAATTCAAAAACTTTAGTTAAATTAGTACATGTTTTTTATTCTATCTAAAATATTAGCATTCATTATTGCACCCTATACTTGGCTATTTTTTGGGTTACTATTTACACTAAAAAAAGTGTGGAATACACCATTTAAAAAATGGGTGTTAAGCTTAACTATATTTACTTATGTGATATCCAACTCTTTTTTAATGGATGAAATTGTAAGAGCTTGGGAATATTGCGATGATGACATTTACTTAAAAAATACTCAATACGATATGGCAATTGTATTAGGAGGCATGAGTAGAATTGATGAACGTCAAAACAAAGCTGATTTCAATTTTTCGGGAGATCGTTTGTTTCAAACCTTAGAACTGTATCATAAAGGGAGAGTAAAAAAACTATTTATTACTGGAGGCTCTGGTAGCATTAGTCATCCCGAACATAGAGAAGCCCTTTACATCAAAAAATATCTAAAAAACATAGCGATTCCTGATAGTAACATTATTATTGAAAGTAACTCCAAAAACACCTACGAAAACGCTGTATTTAGCAAACACATATTAGACAGTATGCAATTTAAAGGATCTATCTTATTAGTAACTTCTTCTTTTCATATGCGTAGAGCCTTAGCTATCTTTAATAAAGCTGACTATAAAAACATAACTCCCTTTGTTACTAATAAAATTACTGGAGAACGAAAATTTGAATTTGACTATTGCTTCATACCAAATGTAGAAGCTGTTTTTAGTCTTAACCTTATTTTACACGAAATGGCTGGTTATCTAACCTATAAAATAAAAGGCTATTTATAACTCATAAAAATAAAACTATGTTCAGAACAATTCAAGATTTTAAAGAAGCATTTCAATACGAATCGCAAACAACCTTAAAGGTATTTAAAAACATTACAAACCAAACCTTAATTCTTAAACCAAACGATTCAATTCGTTCGATACAACGTTTAGTGTGGCATATTACCATCACTTTAGGCGAAATGTTAGGCAAAGCAGGATTAACGATTGATTGTCCGGATGAGCATTCAAGTCCTTTAAATGATATAGATGCCATTTACAAAACGTATGAAACCGCCGCTAAATCAGTTTTAGAACAAGTTGAAAAAAACTGGAAAGACTCTGATTTACTAGATGAAGTAGAAATGTATGGTGATACTTGGAAAAAAGGCATTGTGTTAACTGTATTGATTAAACATGAAGCCCATCACCGCGGACAATTAACTACTTTAATGCGTTTAAATAATTTACCAGTCCCTGGTGTATATGGACCAAGTAAAGAGGAATGGGCGGTATGGAATATGCCCGCTGCTGAATAATTACTCTCTCTTTTATGGAATAATTTTTATTCTGCATCTAAACATTAAAATTTTAATTTTATGAAGCTTAAAAAAATCACTACCGTTGCTTTACTATGTATAGCCAGCACTTTAATTTCGTTGGGTTACTTTTCAAACGTGTTTACCAAACCTTCAGAAACTCAATTGAGTTTTAATAAAGGAGATAGTTACGAAAAGCTATGGAAAAGAGTAGATAGTTGTGAAAACAAGGGTTTAACAGAATCTGCTTTGAAAATAGTAAACGGAATTTACACTAAAGCTAAACTAGATAATAATGCGTCTCAATTTGTGAAAGCTATTTTACATCGCATGAAGTTTGAAAGCTACAAAGAAGAGTTTTCTTTAGAGAAATCCATTTTCAAATTACGAGATGAAGCTAACGAAGCTAAATACCCAATTAAACCTGTTTTGCAAAGTGTTTTGGCAGATGCATTTTGGCAATATTTTCAAAATAATCGTTGGAAATTTTACAATAGAACGACTACTGTTAATTTTAAAAACGATGATATTGAAACCTGGGATTTAAAAGCTATTACCAATGCTGTGATTAGTAACTACAAAGCATCATTAACAAATGTAGATAGCTTAAAACGCACCAAAGTTGATATTTATGACGATATCATCGACAAAGGAACAGCTGAATGCCGTGCATGGCGACCAACATTATATGATTTTTTAGCACATCGAGCTTTAGGTTTTTTAATGAGTTCGGAACCAGATGTTTCAAGACCTGCGAATCGTTTTACCGTAAATACCGATGATTATTTAAAACCGTATGTAGATTTTGTAAATCTAACCATTACTAATCCATCAGATTCTTTAGAGACAAAATATTACGCCTTAAACATTATGAAAGACTTAACCGTGTTTCATAAAAATGATGCCAATCCAAATGCCTTAATTGACATTGAATTATTACGCTTAGATTACATCTATGCTAATTCTCAAAATGCTAAAAAAGACACATTGTATTTTAATTCATTAAAAGCATTACAAACTAAATTCCCAAGCAACGAACGTGTTACCGAAATTGATTTTAGAATTGCTAACTGGTATTTACAAAAAGCTACAAAATATAAACCATTGGAAGGTGATAGCTACAAATGGTATAAAAAAACTGCCAAAGAAATTTGTGAATCGGCTATTGCTAAGTTTCCAAAATCGTATGGTGCTTTAGAATGTAAAAACACACTAAATGCCATTCACTCAAAATCGTTTAATTTAACCATTGAAGAAGTTAATGAACCCAATAAACCATTTAGAGCATTAGTGAGTTCTCAAAACATTAATAAAATTTATTTCAAAATTGTAAAAACTTCTAGTCAGGAGTTACGCGAGTTGTCGAGAAAAAAATACGGACAAGAATTATATGCAAAATATAAAACCTTTCCAGAGGTAACCACTTTCTCGCAAGATTTTATTGATGATGGTGATTATCAAAATCATTTAGCGGAAATTAAATTACCTGAATTAGCAGTTGGTTATTATGTGATCTTAACTTCATTAACCGAAGATTTTAAATACGCCAATAACATTACGGCATATAGCACTTGTATAATGTCAGATTTGGCTTCAACAGAAAGAAGAAGAGATAATGGATCTTATGACTTTT
>Ga0075163_10004108_pt1 | contig 19517 bp, 28 predicted proteins | sample JI1023141ADNA_FD_71478 | JGI IMG/M metagenome (GOLD analysis project Ga0075163, IMG submission 71478) | Wastewater effluent complex algal communities from Wisconsin, to seasonally profile nutrient transformation and Carbon sequestration -... | ecosystem: Engineered > WWTP > Effluent > Algae...
CAAGCAGTACTCAAAGGGCAAGCAGATATTCGGGGACACCGACAAGACGATAGTAGAGCAGTTGATAACCTTCTCGGCAGAGGATGTTACCAAAAACTTTGATTCGTACGTCGGCGATATTCGTCGAGAGATTATCTCGGGGGCTATTACTGGAGAGATTCCAGCAGCCGGGGCGATAAAGGAAAAGTACACGGGCAGGATTAGAGCAAATCTTGAGGCAGAGCTTAATACCTCTCTCTCGGCGTTCTCTCGCACTATACAGGCGTCGAAGGCTAAGGAGCTTGGGCTTGAGCTTTTTATCTACCAAGGCCCAGACGACAAGATCACCAGGGACTTTTGCCACGAGACGTTAGATCGCGACCCTCCGATATACACGGTAGAGGAGATCGCGGCGCTCGATAACGGGCAGGGCTTGGACGCTATGATATACGGTGGCGGCTATAACTGTCGGCACCAGTGGACGCCTATCAGCTTAGAGAAGGCGAAGGAGCTCGGATACCAAGATGGCGATTAGCGGGATCACGTTCAAAAAGAATTTTGACTTAAAGCGCATTGCAGACGAGAGAGCAGAGAGAACCAAGCGGGAGCTAGGGGCGGCCCTCTTTGACGCGAAGGCCGAGATTGTAGAGAGAACCCTACAGGGACGAGACGTAGACTCCAGAGGCTTCAAGAACTACAGCGAGCGGTACGGTAAGGCAAAGCTAGAAAAGACCGGCAGAGCAACCCCAAACCTAACGGTGACCGGGAACATGCTCAAGAACATCACCGTGAAGGTGGAGCAAGTCGGTAAGGATATAGTCGGGCGGCTATTCTTCTCCTCGACGGCAGAGGCAACAAAGGCCCGGTATAACCAGGCAATAAGAAAGTTTTTCGGTTTGGATACTTCGCAGTTTAACAGACTAATTGAGCGAATAAGAGGAGCTTGGAATAAATGAGCGAGTCGACAAAGACCACGCCAGATGCAGGGACCACAACCACCACCACGCCAGATAAGGCGGTGGAAACCGAGAGAGCACACGCGCAGCACTTCAAGGGGCTGTACGAGGAGACGAATAAGACCGTCTCGGCGCTACAGCAGGAGCTAAACTCGCTCAAAGCAGACAAAGACAAGTGGATGCGCGAACGAGCGGAGAAGGGCGGCGACAAAGAGCGCCAGGACTTTGAACAGCATGTGACGAAGGAAGTGGAGGGGCGATTCTCAAAGAAGCTCACGGAGACAGAGAAGCGAGCCCAGGAGCTTGAGTCTAAGGTGAAGCGCTTTGAGGTGATTACACCGGCGATCCAAGAGGCGGCCAAGATATTCAACGAGGACGCCCTTGAGCTTATTCAGGGCAAGATCGAGTTACACCTCGATAGTGACTCTGAGGGCATCTTTGTTAAGGGTGCAGACGGCAAGCCGATACCAAGCGAGGAAGACCCGAGATCGAAGCGTATGGGGCTCTCTGAGTTCCTAAACTCGCTCGCTAAGAAGTATCCCTCGGTCGTGAAATCTCAGGCAGTAGCAGGAGGCAAGCAACCAGGCACAAAAGGCAGTTTCGTTAATGGCTCAGAAATCAAATCGATGAAGGATCTCGAACGGATGAGCCCCGACGAAATTCGAAAACTACCACCGGAAGTTCTCCGGCGCGTTTTAGCTTAAACAAGGAATTTTATGGCAAATACAGAACATAGAGACACGATGGCGATGTTCAACGGACTTTCCGTTATGGAAATCTCCGGTTCGAGCGTCAACCAGTTCAATTACGGGCACTACAGCCTGAACAACTTCACTCCTCTTCGCGCTTATGCGGGGGGAACCTCAAGCACAGCAAACCTTGAGAGGCTTGTACTCACCCTAATTCACGACCTCATGAAGAGGCCGAACGACTAACTAAACCTTTTAAATATCACTTTATCGGAAGCCTTTGAGCTTCCTTTTTGTTTTGGAGTTTTGATTTATGGCACTTCCAGAAGATGGGCTAACAACCCGCTCAGATATGGTTACGACTGGAACAGTCGTTTCCGCACTTATTCCTCAATCGTTTAAAGAGGCGTCCATCTGGATGAACCTCGTTTACTCTGAGGATCTTCCAGCCGACGCGATTGCGAAGAAGTTTCGCAAATCGGGATCGCTAATCGCAGAGGCGGTTACTGAGGGATCTGTATACACACCTACAGATACCAACAGCGATCTGACCGATACCTCGGTGACTATCACGGCAGCTAAGGCGGTCGTGGGCTCTCCGATCTCTGTCGAGGCGCTTCGCTTCGGTGGTAACGGCGCTTCTCTCGCGAGAGTCGCTGACGAGCAGGGACGAGCACTTGCTCGCCTCTTCGATGATGACTGCAACGCTCTCATCAACTCAATCACGCTCGCAGCTACAGCATCGACAACCCTTACAACTGATACCCTTCTCGAAGGGCAGTACAAGGTTCTCAACGCTCTCTGTCCTCCTGGCCCGCTCGTAGCGGTTCTGGACTTCAAGGGCGTGTATGAGCTTCAGAAGCTTGTTGTAAACGCTGGCGCGGCTGTATGGACCAACGCTCTTGCTACTCAGTTCATTAGCGGAGTTCCACAGGCTAACAACTATCGAGGAAACTTCCTCGGGATCGATATCTACGCAACCACTGGCCTCAGTGAAACTGGTTCAGACGACCAGGGCGTGATCTTCAATCCTCGTTATGCCTTCGCCTCAGTATTGGGCGGCGCTCCAGAGACGAACATTCGTTGGACTGGGCACGGTGTAGCCTCTCAGGTGGCTGGATTCAGCTACGAGGTTTCTACCCACATGTTCTACGGTGTCGGCCTCTGGCACGACAGCGCGGCATGCGAAATCCGTTCTGATACTTAATTAGATCTGTTGTACCCGGGGCGAGAGTGGCCCCTCTTCCACCGCTCTCGCCCCTTTTTTTATTAGAGGAAAAAAGCAATGACAGACAATGACATCCCAAAATATCCGTATGTGAAATTCGGTTGCCTTCGCAAGCACACGAAGAACATGCAAGAACAGGACATTCCAGAGGTGTATTACCTCAATGTTCGGGGCTGTCATGGTGCTATTCCTAACCTGGAAGAGATTGCGAGAAAGGGGCACAAGGTTCTGGGCTGCGGCAACCTCAATATGAACGTGCCCAAGCACATCGATATACAGCGGTTCGTCAACCAGCAGACGGGCGCGAACATTGATCCGAGAGTTCAGGCTCTCGCCACTGACGTAATGACTGCCAAGGTCGAGGAGAAGAGACGTGAGCTCAAGCGATAACGACCCAACAAACACAGCCGAATATCAGCGACGCAGAAGGATGACCAACGACGAGCGAGCGATTGAAGCTCGGGATACCGTCGCGAGGAACATCAAAGAGCACAACGAAAAGTGTGGAATCAATTCAACCTATGACTCAGCGCTCAAAAAGGCGACAGAGATCGCGAATAAAGTCGCGAACCAGAAAGGCAAGAAATGAGCGAAATCTTTCTGTTTGGCTTGGATATAAAGAGAGCGTTCTACCCTTTGCGGGGTACGGAGCCACTACTTTTACCGAGCCAAACACCATCTGTATACGTTTTCGCAGACGCTCCAACTAGGGACGAAGCGCAGAACGGGACCGGGGCTGTGCAAACAGTCTCAACGTGGAACGAGGACACGGTTGAGCCGTACCCTCGGCGCTATACGATAGCGGCAATCGATGACCCCGATCCAGATTCTCAGATAGATGAAAAGTGGTATTGGGAGGCGATCAACTTCGTCAACCAGGACAGCGAGCAGACCCAGACCGTTATTAGAGCGTTTCGCGTAATAAGAGCGGCGGGCGTCGGTAGTATACCCGGAACCTCGGTAGAGGATCTAAAGCGAATCTACCCGGCGATAGAGTCATATCTCGGCAACGAGGAGCTCGCGGCTATGCTCTCGACGGCGGAAACGGAGCTCAAGCAGGACTTAGAAGATCGCGGGCTCGTTTGGTCAAAGCTCTTCGACCTCGACAAGCTACGGCTTGCGCTTGCCTTTAAAGCGATAGCGCTCGCGAACCTCTCACAGCTCGTAGAGTCAAACGATAAGTTTGCAGTGCGGTCAGAGATATTCGAGCGGAAGTATACCGGCATGCTTACCAAAGTGAATCTACCGATGGACTCGGGCACGGATGGAGCGCCAGACGTGGCCGTAAAGCCGTCGCTCGGCGCATGGGTGGTTGATAGATGAGCACGAGCGCAGAAGTAGAAGCGCAATGGCTCGACAAGGTTTTCAAGTACGACTCAATAAAAACAATCTCACCCAAGGCATACCCGTTTGAAATCACGGAGGAGTCAGAGAAGGAGGTTTCGAGGCTATACCACGCTGGCGAGGTTAACTTCTGGATGTACTTAATCGCTAGGAGCCACGAGTTCCAAGTCACAAATCGGCTGACCTACAACTTTACGGTTGAGCTCTCATATTACAGAGAGACGGACCCGGACGGGGAGAACTGGACGGCTGTGAGGGACAACCTCGAAACCCTCTTCGGCGTCGTGCGTTCAAGCCTCGGCAATACATGGCAATCGACAGTCGATTTCTGGCGACCACAGGCCGGAATACCAAATATCTCGCTCGTAAGGCTCGGCGGTAAACAAGTTTGGCGCGGAGTTTATATCTACACGGGATTCCAAGAAATCTCAATCTAACTAGGAGTTTTTCAAATGACTTATATCACAGGTGCTAATACATATATCGCCCTCAAGGTGGCGAGCACGTTCGGGACTGCCGGATCAGTTTCGACGGGGGACAAGATGGAGGTCGAAAGCCTCTCGCAATCAACCAACCCAGAGGAGCTAACGGCCAACCCTATCGGCTCCGGGAATATAATGGCGAACGACTCACAGCAGGGAGCGACAGCGCCAAGTATCTCGGTCGAGAAGATCGAGCACTACAACGACGCAGGAGTAGCAGCCGAGGCGGTGTTCTTCGGAACTAACAACCTCAACCTCGCAGCGACCGGGGCGTATACACACAGCTTTATTAACAATACTACGTTCAACTCGAAGTATCTCACGGCGGCAATGCAGTACGCAGCCTCCTCCGTGATGGAGTTCCCGAGCTGTATCGTTTCACGCTTCGCGGCGAACTACTCGAATCCACCTGATTACGGCAGGATCTCGATGGACCTTCTCGCGAACGACCGATTGCACACCGGGACAACCAACAACTATGCAGCTCTCGCAGCGACTACAATCGCCGATAGTGATAGGGTGGTGCTTGAGCCTAGCGACGAGCTTCTAATCAACCTCGCGGCTGACGGCGCTCTCACAACCTCAACCCATAGAGTGACTTGCCAATCTGTTTCCATAGAGCTTGTAAAAGAGCAGCTTGCACCGAGAGAAATCAAGGGTAGCACAGGAAACGGCGGTTTCTTGCCAGTTGGCAGCCCTCCGTTCTCTGGTACTGTGACAGTCGTTCTTTCTAAGCTCGAAGAGTCCACATGGTTCGACCGAGCAGTGAACGGCACAGAGTGCAAGGCACAGCTTACAATCACCGGACCATTGATCACTGGCTCGACTTATAAAAAGAAAGTGCGGTGTTTCCCTCGCTTGAAGCTTATTCAAGACCCTGAGTATAGCCTCTCAAGTTCAGGCGTTAATACCGTCACCCTAGTGTTCAAGTGCCTAGTAGCAAGCTCAGCCCCAACCGGGATGATCTCGACCTACCCGTACACATTGACCACAAACACTCGTTCAACCTCATACCTGGCATAAGGAACTATGTACAAGCTCGAAGATAAAGGCGGCAATCTCAGAATCAACGTGGAACTCCCCGACGGGAGTATCGCGCTATTCGTGTTCAAGAGGGCAAAGGCTAACGATATCTTTGAGCGCCAGGCAATGCTGGAAAAGGCGGGGAAGGGAATTGACCCGCTAATCTCGCATGCCAAGTGGGTGATGGATAAACTCGTAGAGGTCGAGGGCTATAAGGAAGACGGGCAGGAAGTAACGCTCGCCCAACTGAAGGCTCTCGACTGCTACGAGGCTATTCTTTCAATACTGATCAGCGCATACGGATACGGAGGCGGCCCGAAGAAGGTCGTGCCCGAGGAAAAAAAAGACACCTCGAGCGGCTCAAGCAGTGGACCCGCTCAAGGTTAGTAGATCGCCCAAACCTACACTGCGCACACTGCTACGAATTGTATAGGAAGGACAATCGAACACCAGATTGTAGGCGGCCTTCAGGTTGTCCGGTAGAAGACCTTGCGACAGATATCGATCTCAACGAGGCGGTGAGTAAGTTCGTCAACGCCAAGATGCTCTATGAGTACAACGGTATTCCCGAGATAGCTCGGCAGGTATACGAGGAGCTCGGGCTACTCGAAGATCTCGACGCTCTCCTTAACATGGAGAGTTCTTTCAGGCTGTACCAAATCAACGCAACGAAAAAGGAACAGGAGAAGAACAAGTGGAAGACACGCAGGACCAGGTAGTAAAGGCAATTGATAAGGGTATGCGCTCGTTTATCGGGCAGGATATTAGAGACGCGGTGGCGATCCCTTTCGTAAGAGGAAAGACGGCAGAGATCGCCGATAAGATGTCGCGCAGTATTCCGATGACGTGGGAGGAGATGGCGTTCTGCGTTCTAACGCTTCAGAACCTGTGCGAAGAAAACGACGATATCCGGGCGTCTCGCAACTCCCTTATGGGCTTATATCTTCAGTCAACTTTAGACCGTATTACCTTCAGGCAATAACTAGATGGCGTTTGGCCCTAACTCTAACGATATAGAAATCAACGTAAAGGTAGAGCAATCAGGGGCCATTCAGTCGTTCGATAATCTTGGGAAGAAGATCGGGGAGGTTGATGCGGCGACGGAGAAAACCTCCGAAGGGTTGTCAAAGACCCAGGCGAATATTCTCACATTAGAATCGGCGGTGAATCTCTCAGTGGCGGCGTTCTCTGCCCTATCTGGAGGTTTGGCTTTAACGCTCGCGGCAATAGAGCGCGGCTCGGCGGTAGGAGATCTAAGCGACGCATTCAACAACCTTACGCAGCAAGCCGGGGGCACAGCGGATCTTCTCTTAGGAGAATTAAAGACTGCAGCCGACAATACGATATCCAGCTTCGACCTAATGAAACAGGCGAACGAGAGCCTTCGCGCAGGGCTCAAGCCTGACGAGATTATCAAAGTCACCCAGGCAGCCAGGGCGCTCGCGGAAGAAACCGGCGGGAGCCTAACGGAAGAAATAGAGGGGCTTACTAAGGCTCTCATAACCGGCAACGATAAATTTCTAAAAACTCGCGGTATCTATCTCGATACCAATACGGCTCTCGACAAATACGCGGCCTCAATCGGAACCACCAAGGACGCTCTCACAGAGTTACAGAAGATTGAGGCGACACGAGTAGCGGCGCTTGAAGCCCTAAACGGGAAGGCGAAGGAGGGCGCTGCAGTTCAAACAGATTCAGCAGATGCAATCGCCCAAGTTAGAGCGGCAATACAGGACACAGTAGACGAGACGGCGAAGTATATCGCAAGCAATGAAACGCTGATCGCTCTTATCGCAGACTTTGCGCGAGGGCTTCGGTCGATTGACTTCAAGGGATATATCGATGACGTGGCCTCTGCTACGGAGTACACCATTGATCTCGCGAGCGCAGTCAAGTCGTTCACTAGCGGCGAGACACTCGGAGAAGCCTTTGAACAAATCGGACTCGCGAAGCAAAATAAAGAATTAGCCAAGACCACAGAAACGGCCAAGAAAACCCTGGCAGCTTTCGAGGATATATCGAGCCACCTAGAGGGCGCGACCAAAAAAGAGCTTCAGCAATACGTCAACAAGTTTCTGGACATTAAAGAAGCTCTAACAAAGAACTCAGCGGCGGCGGCTATTGTCGTTCCTAAGTACGAAGAGCTAAAAAAGAAATTTCAAGAAATGGGGATCTCTTTAGAGAAAACCCAGATTCCACTTACCCAGACCGGCGAAGCGCTTAAGAGAGTCGGCGAAGAAGCCAAGAAGCTCGGCGCGTTCGGCGGTATACCAGATCTAATAGCTGACACTGATAAACTCACAAAGCTCTACCGCGACGGTTACATAGATATAGGAAAATTCGCCGACGAACTTAATATTCTTCAGCGCGAGTTTGAGAAGTCGGGCGGCTCGGCGAAGCTCGCAAGCGAGACGATAGACAAGTCACTCGGTAAGACCCTCGAGGCGATTAGCGACGACGCTATCAAGGCAAGAGAGGATCTAGAGTCGCTTAATGGCGGCTTTGACTTCGAGGGGCTTAGTAGCTCGCTCCAGCAGGGAATTGGATCGGCTATTGCGAGAATAATTAGTGGCGATAGTGGAAAAGATGCTCTTGGTGACGCTTGGGTGGAGGCTTCTGGCACGGCTGCGCAGGCGGTGGGAACGTACTTCGGCGGCCCGATAGGTGGGGAGATTGGTAGAGCGCTAGGAGAAGCGATCGGCGAGGCGCAGGTAGCTGCGATTACGGATGCGTTTGATACTGACAGCGCCGGAACCAAGGCGCGGAAAGCCTTGGATAAGTTCTTCGCTGAAGCCCTTGAAGGTTCGAATCTTAGCATCCTAATCAACGACCAACTCACCCAAATCACAGATTTACAATTCACGGGGAACAACACCAAAAACAATATCTTTGCAGGGCTCACAGACCCTATAAAAGAGGCTTTTGACGGTGTAGGGCTCGCGATAGAGACGACCTTCGGGTACGGCCAGGAACTAGCGGTTGAGCTCGGCAGCGTACTTGCCAATAACGTCGGCGGCTCACTTAATAACCTTCAGCTACTACTTGAATCGAGCGGGGTATCTTTCGAGAATCTCGGCAAGGGCATCGAGGATGCGTTTCTCAAGGGAACAATAAGCGCAACGGAAGCGCAGACGGCGCTTAATGCTATTCAAAAGACTTCAGAGAAAGGGATACCCGACGCGCTCGGCGCGGTGGTGGAGGCTTTTGATAATCTCAAAAACGCAGGGGAGAAGGGCGGGCGTGTAACAGTTGACGCTCTAAAAGATATTGCCTATGAAGCGAAAGAACTCAATCAAAAGACTTTAGCAGATACAAAAAACTTTCTAATCAGTTCGGGGAAATTCACCGGCGAGGAAATAGATTCTCTATTCAAAGCCCTGGCGGATAACCAAATCACAAGCCTTGAGCAGCTACAAAACGCGAGCACGACTACCTTGATCGCAGTGGCCTCAGAGCTTGAGGCCCTCAAGTTTCCGTTCAAAGAATACGCTGACGGGGCTTCTAATGCGGTAGAGCAGCTCACAGGAATACCAAGCATAATCAAGACCAATCTAGAAATCAACGTATCGACCAAGTACCAGGATTCCGGCGCGAAGCAGATCGTAGAGAGCGGGCAATTAGGAACGCGACTACCAGCGGGCGAAGGCATATCAACGAGCGGCTCGCAGTATAGCCGACCGGGGAGCAAGGCGATCCGATGACCACCAATCTTAGAATCTCATACTCCGATATACCTCGGAGGGCGGCGGCTATTACCTCAAATCACACCTTTGCAGACTTCTACCCGCTAGAAAACGTCATATCCGGGCGGCGCGGGCTTCGTGCCGGGCTTGCTGCGGGGATCAATGCTGACACCTATATCGATATAGATATGGGCAGCGGTAACACGGCAGCGTGCGATCACATCATCATAGCTCGGGCTGACGTTCTCCTCGACAACGTAGGGGGCAAGAATGACGTTACAGCCGTCTATGTTAAGGGCGATACCACTACAGCCTTCGGCGGCCCAACGACCTATTACACGGACGCCTCGTTCTCCACAGCCACACTATACGGCCCTCGCTCACACGACTATATAGGCACGTTTGCAACATCTGCAGCAAAGCGAGCCTGGCGTATACAGCTAACCAAAGACAACACAAACCTTCTCTATAATTCACAGATATACCTTGGCACGTTCTTTGATTTCGGGGTTGAGCCTGTAGAGTATACTATTGAGCGTAAGCACAAGGTTGGGACTACCTATCGAGCCTCTTCGGGCGCGGTACACGTAGGGCGGGCAGCCGATGAGGTTTACTCCTTCGAGTTCTCCTGGGCTCCGGTTAGCGACGCGATCCTATCTAGCTTCTTTGAGAACGTAGTAAAAACACAGCGCCATCACCCGGGCGTATTTCTTCACACAACCACCAACCACCAGTTCTTAGACGATCAGCGGCTTGTTCATTGTCGCTTAGTTGACGTGCGCTCTCGCAATACCGGCGACAAGAGCAACTATCACGAGGTGCGGGCTACTTTTGAGGAAATGGTAGGATGACCACTAATCTACTCATAAGCTACCCGGACATACCGTTTAGGGGCGCAGTTAGCAACCCTCCAACGGCAGCGACTAATTACAGCATAAAGAATATTTACTCAGGCTCAAGAGGCGCAACCTTCAAGCGCAGCGCGGCGGGCACCTCTACATCATGGGATTTCGATACCACAACAACATCACAGCCAGACCATATTATAATTGCGCGGGCTGACTTGGTTAGGAAGAAGGACAGCGCGGCGACTACCTGGACACTAAGCGGCTCGGCTTCGGCGGCTATTACTTCACCCGAAACAAAGACCGGAACATTTAACACCACCGACCTAGATGGACCAGGTGGCGAAGATTTCATTTCGGAGTTTACCTACGCCACTGCATTTCGTTACTGGCGTTTTACACTTGCGACCACCGCCTCGATTGCCTGTGAGTTCTCAAAGCTCCACATCGGCAACTTCTTAGATCTTGGGCGTGATCCGTTGTGGTCGAGAGAGGTATCAAGGCCGTTCTCTCCAGGGCACACAAGGCGCGACCCTTACGTCTTTCAGTTTGAATGGCAGGGCATAACGAACACAAAGAGAAACCTATTTTTTGATTACGTTGTGCAGTACGCAGAGAACCCGATATTTCTATACGCCAAGACCAACACCGTTACGCTTGCAGGGCAGTCGCTACTACACGCGAGGCTTATAGACTTCGGCGAGGAATCAGTAGCGCACGACATCAACACCATAACGGCTACTTTTGAGGAGTGCATATAGTGGCAACCTCAGAAAGTTATTTTCTTGTATACGTAGCGCTCACCCTAGTTCTAAAGACCGACTCATCAACTACCCTCACCGTGTACGTTGGCTCTCGGCCTGTACTAAAGAATTACGCTATTCACCCCATATTAAAGAAGGTGGACGGGCTCGGAACATACCTAGATACCTACCTACCACAGCCAACCACGGCGACAATTGTTCTAGATAACTCACCGGGAAGTTTCGCTCACCAACGACGCATAATCGACCTATTCGAGCGCTACACGCCAATAGAGCAGGACGTTACGATCTACGCTATACAGAAGGAGATCGACGATTACGATCTTTCGGTATCAAGCGCGGATCAAGCTTGGAAGGCGAAGGTAGTCGGGTGGGATATGCGCGGCGGCGAGGAACAGGAACTCGCGCTCACGATTGCGGCTGATATAATTCCCCGCAACGTAGTGACCCGAATTATAGACTCTGAAACATTCACCACAGCGCCAACCTCCTCAATCGGCAAGTACCTTCCGATATGTATAGGAACGAGCGTAGAGGTTCGAGCCGTGCCAGTTTCTAGCGTCGGGACGGCGGCCCCTCTATACGCTTACGCATCAACACTCGGGGAGGATTTCGTTAATAACGGGATCAATAACATCTACGTTATGGACTCCTTCGCGCAGGAGTATATAGAGGTAGAAAGTGCGGCGGGCACGTCAACGGCTGTGTATGAGAACTTCCCGACCTACTCAACAACTTTCACAGCGGCGACAGAAGAGATCGGGTGCGTGATTGACGTGAGCGCTAATACCTATCTGGTTAGGGGCGGCTATATAGATATGCACGGTGACGCGACCCTCTCAGGTACGGTCAACGGCGATTTTCTAATTCGAATCTACGAAAGCGACACACCAGCAACGGCCCGAGGGTACGGCTATTGGGACAGAACGCCCAAGGCTACGGCTAAGATTACAAAGACCGACTACTCAAGCGCGATACAGACGACGGCACAGTACAGCATGGAATTCAGCTTGAACGCCCCGATTGTTATGCGCTCGGACAAAAGCTATCTGGTGACCTTCTACGACCCAGAAGGCACGGCGGGAGCGGATATACTAAAGATTCGCGCAAACAATACAGGCGGGATCTATAAGTATAGCAACAGCGCGGGGTGGGTGGCTGACGCAACGAGCTATCCGTATGATCCACGGCTCAAGCTTTATGGGGTTGTATTTTCAGATCAGCCAGTGCCGGGCACTCTCCCATACCAGGGGCTCGGGTACGCAACCGTTGAGCTATCTCAGAAAACAGCGGCCACGGGACAGACAAACCCCGACCTTGCGCAGCTTGATATAATTCTTAACGTCAGCGGCCTGAAGGACGACTCAGGCGGCACGCTTACAGGCGCGGCTAACACTCCTCTGAACAATGCAAGATATGCAATCGCGGCGCTCGAAAGAACCTTTGACGGCGCAAACTGGATAGCGGGCGACTTCGACTTTACAAAGTTCTCATCGAGCCACAGCGGCACGATAAACGGCGCAACGGGGGATCTAAGTAGACTACTAAACGGCAAGACAGAAGGCCGGGCAACCACCGATCAGATTATTGCAGCACTCTGTAAGAATAGCGCCTCAAGAGTGACGCTATACAACGGCTCGTCGAAGCAGCTCGCACTATGGGCATGGGGCACGACCGGCGCGACGGTGCGCGAGATAGACGACGAGGACGCGAATATAATCTCAGTCGTTGGGCGCGGCGCGGATACCGTTATTAACGTAATTTCGGTGGTTCACGATGCAAGGCTCAAGGAGGCGACGGCGGTCGATATCTCATCACAGGGGCGGTTGACGGGGTACTATCAGAATTATCAATGGACACCCAATAGAGATTCCCTAACGACGCTAATTTCTCAGGAGTCGGCGGATATATACGGGCAGCACTATCAGCTAGACGATACCTTTAACTGGCTCAACACTGACGGCGAGATTCTCGCGAAGTACTACGCATCGAGATACGCGCAGCCCGACGTGTTCGTGGTGCTAGAGGTGCCTTACTTCAAGTATAAGGCGCTTGAGATGCTGGATGTTATCGAGATTATACACCCCGATCTTCCATCGTATCTCGGCAGCGGCGCGGTCGCTAAAAACCCAAGCTATGCCGGATCCGAGGTCGATATTGCGACCGGAACATATCTGAAGAGAGCGACTAGATACAGAGCCCAGATAGAAGGCAAGGAAATCAATCTCAGCCCAGGATCTATCCCGACCCTGCGGCTCTCCGTTCGATTACTTATAAATTATCCAGTGGATCCAACATGAGTTATGCAGACGCACTAAGGGCGGCAACGCCTACGCTTGAAACGGCGGCAACGCTGATCGAGGGGCTTTTGGCTAGGTATGACATATATACGTCAACCACAACGATCAACACCACGTCGACATCTCTCACGGATATGACCGGAGTAGAGGTTTCCGTAACACCAGCGAGCGGAGATCTAGTGCTTCTCTTTGGGCAGTACACCTTCTCCCACGGCACCAACGAGGGAACGGCAAATATCAATCTTACTAGAGACGGCTCGACGATAACGGACTCGCAGCGGTCAGTAGCATCGAGGGCAGACACGGCGGGTGCTGATTCGCAGCTCACATGTATTTTTATAGAAGCACCAGCAGCAGGAGCACACACATATAAAATGCAATGGGCAACGGCGGCGGGCACTCTCTACTCCAGCCGACAGCGGCTGATTGCTTTAGTTTTGAGAAATTCATGAGGCTTGCATGGAGAATAACGGAATGAAACGCCACACAGAGGAGATGTTCCAAGAGTGGCATATAAAGTTAGATTCACTTGAGAAGAAGATGGACCAGAACACCAGCAGGATAGTAACGGCGCTTGATAAAGTGACGGCAACGCTTGAGGGCATTGGTGATGTTCTAATCAATGCCGCAATAGGAAAGAAGCATGTATCGCTGACGGCACACCTCGCAATGGTGTGTGTGCTCGGCGGGCTCGTCATTTTTTTAGCTGTGAAAGATTCAAGCAAAAACTTCAAGTTAGGCGACTGGTTGAGCGTCACAAACCAAGCCGAGGCAAAGAATTGAACGTCTCGTTAATTCGGTTCGGCGGCAAGGGCGAGACGGTCGGGGCTATAATCGTAGACGGCGATCCGGTGTGCTTGACCCTAGAGCTACCCTGGAAAAACAACGCTCAGAACGTCTCGCGAATTCCTGCGGGAATATACGAGTGCAAGCGAGTATACGATAGGACGACGGGCGGTGGCTCTTATATACCCGAGACATTCGAGATCACCGGAGTACCTGGCAGAAGCGGGATCCTGTTTCACGTCGGCAACTCAATTAAAGATACGCAAGGCTGCGTACTAACCGGGATGGCTCTCGGCGGGGCAGATAGAGCGGGCTGGATACTAAACTCAAAGAACGCCTTTGAGGAGTTTCTCAGGGCAACATCATTAGAGAGTACTTTTAAGATAATCATAGTTGATCCGATTAGTAATTAGCGCGGCGGTGCTCTTCGCGAGCACGGCGCATGCAGAATTCCGGGGCGTCTCGTTATTCGCGATCAACAGCTATTCACATAAGCAGTGTACGATTGCTCTCTCTGGGCTCAGGGGCTTAGAGCGGCCAATGGTGGCGGTGCTATGGAGAACATTTGACTCCCCTAGAAGCTGGCTGTGTCTAAGGCGTTTCATAAAGAGGAACACAGCTAGGCGACACGCTGTAGAGATTCACTTCTCGAACGAGGCGGGGCGTAATAATAGAAGGCTCGCGGCCTACGAGTTTCTGCCTCATCTATCGACGGCACAGTATAACAGCGCTCTCGCGAGAGGAAAGCGCTCAACGGTCGGCGCAATCAAGCGCCAGGCTAGACAGATATCGAAGCTAATTTCAGCAGAAGGCGGCGAGCTCACGACATGGTTCGTCTCGACCGGCCTGGAGGATAGCTACAGCGACGCAGCATATAAGCGGATCGCGGCAATTCTCAAAAGCGAACTACCACTAGAAACCTTTTTAGTTAGATCACCAAGGCGAATGTATGAGAAGCGCATTGATCGCAACCATGCTAATGGCGTCGAGCTGCACGGGGATTCCCCAGAATACGCCCGTGCCGGTAATTGCATATCAAACAACGACGGAACGGATATTGATTTCGCAGGGCGAGCAAGGCCAAACGACGGTCGAATACAAGCGTCCGAAGTGCCTACTTACATCGGACGAGCAAGAAACAACAACTGCCACCTTCTCCTCTGGTGGAGCGGCCCCCAAGGAATCACTGGTCGGTTTCGTTATCCAAGGGATCGGGCTTTTGTTCTCGATCCTAAAACTTTCAATTTTATAAACCACCTTTTAAGGGGTGACCTATGAATAAAGCAACAATCATCGAAGCATTGAAAAAGGGCGCGAAGGCTTTCGCTATCGCGTTTCTCGGAGCTCTCGGTTTCGGCGCGGTTAGTCCTGATCTGATCGCTAACATCCTTAAGCTCCTGGGAGTCTAATCAATGGCAGATTCTAGCGTAGAAATTACGGCGGGATCGGGAACGCCTGTCGATACTCGTACCGTGGGAACGGGCGATCATCGGCAGGTGGTTGTCCTCGGCGACCCGACCACGAATACCGGCGTCGCGCCTGTAGATGTTACTTACGGGCTCGCGGTTGACGTAAAGCGATCCGAGCTACCCTCGGGAGCGGCAACGGCAGCCAGGCAGGACACGGGTAACACCTCTCTATCTAGCATAGATGGGAAGGTAACAGCCTGTAACACGGGAGCGGTTGTAGTTTCATCATCGGCCCTACCGTCAGGTGCGGCTACATCGGCAAGGCAAGACACCGGCAATGCCTCGCTATCGAGTATCGACGGTAAGGTACCGGCGCTCGGACAGGCGCTTGCGGCGGCCTCTGTGCCTGTAGTTCTAACAGCGGCTCAGGTTTCTACGCTAACGCCTCCGGCAGCCATAACCGGATTCTCTACCGAAACCACCTTGTCGGCTCTCAACGCGAAGGTGACGGCGGTAGATACCGGGGCAGTGGTTGTTTCTTCCTCGGCGCTACCAAGTGGTGCGGCCACGGCGGCAAAGCAACCAGCGCTAGGCACGGCGGGAACTGCGTCGGCTGACGTGATCACCGTGCAGGGCGTCGCATCGATGACGGCATTGAAGGTCGATGGATCTGCGGTGACTCAGCCGGTATCTGGTACGGTTACGGCCAACCAAGGCGGCACTTGGAATATAACAAACGTATCAGGGACAGTCTCACTTCCAACAGGCGCGGCGACCGAATCAACACTATCAACCCTTAACGGCAAAGTAACTGCATGCAACACCGGCGCGGTTACTATAAGCGCGGCGCTACCAGCAGGAACGAACGCAATCGGCAAGCTATCGGCCAACAGCGGGGTCGATATCGGTGACGTTGATATCACCTCGATAGTACCCGGCACGAGCGCGACGAGCTTGGGCAAGGCCGAAGATGCGGCTCATGCGAGCGGAGATACCGGGGTAATGCTCTTGGCGGTTCGTAACGACTCAGCCTCATCCTTCGCGGGCACAAACGGGGACTACTCCGGCATCGCCGTCAACAGCGTCGGCGCGGTTCAGGTCAACATCGATGCGAACTCGCAAACCGGAACATCTTTGATCCGTTCTGAGGACGCGGTGGCATCCTCCGGGCAGCCTGGTATTCCAGCCTTGTTCAAGCGCACCGATGCACTTGCGTCTCAAACATCAACAGACGGTGACTACTCGCTCCCAACTTGCAACGCTCACGGCGCTATGTATACCGATCCGATTCGTCGGGGTACGTTTACACATACGCAGCCGACGATTGCAAACACAACAAGCGTGACGCTAGTAGCATCAAACGCCGAGCGGAGGTACTTGCTAATACAAAATAACTCTGCGGCGAATGTAATGGTGAGCCTTAACAACGACGCGCTTACAGGCATTGCGCCAACGGCTACCAACCTCGGGATCGTTATAGCAGCCGGAGCGGCCTACGAGTCGCCTCCGAACGCATGCCCAACGGCGGCAGTCACCGTCTATCAGAGCAGCGGCGGCAGCATCAACACAGTATCGGTTATAGAGGGATCTTAGGATGCCAATATCGACAGCGATTCCAAAAGTAACACCGGCGCTTTTGAAGTCAACGTACACACCGGTCGAGCCAGAGACGGGGTTTAATCCTGCCGACTACGGGACGCCCCTTTTCTGGCTCGACGCTAGCGACCCGGCGTATGTTCTGGACTCAGGCGGCTCGGCGTCGGTGAACAACGGGAAGGTTGATAAGTGGACCGATAGAACTGGGAACACGCGAAACGCCAGGCAGACTACTGACGCGAATCGGCCAATCTTCAAAACGAATCAACAAAACTCTTTGAGCGTGATTGATTTCACCAACACATCAAATCAATATTTCACCTTCGAGAACTCGACCGACGTAGCGCAGAATCGGGCGGGGCTCACCCTGATGATGGTTCACAAGCCGACGCTTCAGGAACAGTATCAGGTGGAGTTTTATATACAGGACAACGGCGGCGCGGATAGGCTCTCGATATACGTCACCAACCAGGACACCACCAATTACAAGCCACAGGCCGACATAAATCGCACCGACGGCGGCTCGGCTTACGGGCTGTACGACGCGAACAGTCTACCGTATGGCTCTTGGGATATTCTCTTCTGGGTTTTCGACTTCGCAAACGGTGACTGGACGATTTACAATCGGAACTCTACGGTGAGAGCCGAGACAACCTCGGGCTTCGGTGGCAGCGGAAGCACCTCGAACACGGTCGCCAACGTAGAGCCGCAGATTGCACAGTATAGCGGCTCTTATAAGTTTAACGGGCAGATGGGCGAAATGGTTATGTGGGACTCGGCGCTTTCGAGTGGCACCATTGGCAGCATTAAAACGGCTTGCGGATCTACTAAATGGGGGTTAACCGTCTCATGAGCTTACTACTACTTTTCCGATCGACAGTTATCACACCGGGCACCCCGGTCGTTACGCTTCGAGCGCCTCGTAAGGCAATCTCAGCCAAATCTGGATCTCTTCTCAAGCTTCGCGCAAAGGCTAAAAAACTTTTCAAGGTATAACCGTGGACCAATACGATCACATATTAAAAACACCAACCGAGCTCAAAACCCTGGCGATAGACTTCACCGACCAGCTAGGGACGGGCGTAACCATATCGAGCGGCACGGTTGCAGCGGTAGACATGGAGAGCGGCGCGACTACGAGCGGCACCGTATTGGGCAGCACAACGGCCACGATTAGCGGCAACGAAGCGCGAGCGGTAATAAGGGCGGGCACGAACGGCACAGATCACAGAATCACGTTTACAGTGACGCTATCAGATTCCTCCGTGCTTCAGTACACCGTAGTAATGGAAGTCAGGGCTTAGGCGCTACGGCCTTCACGTTCGACGTGGTGGCCCATATTAGGGCGACGACCCAACCCAGTAGCGTCCAACCAAAAAGGATATTCACCAGGCAGATCGGAGTAGAGTTAGCATGCTTCCTCTGACTCGCTATAAGAGCGGGTAGAAGATACGCCACGGCTCCGATAAGCAATAGCACTCCCATACCTATCAAGTCGCCCGATCCACCGCTAGTAGCTGCGGGCGTTCCAACATCAAACGTCGCCATACTCTCTCCCCATTTAGTAAATCCCTTCTCGACTATATAGTCGTACCGGCCTTAATCAAGCGGCTCGCGTCTCAACAGATCCCAAATCTCCTGCCCCTTGATTCCCTCTTTTTCCGCTATTCGTTGCAATAGAACGAGGGTTGAGGTTTTGCAGCTTTTCGCCTTTGTTTCGAGATATGCGTATTGGGACTGAGAAATGCCCAATGCTTTCGACATCTTGTAAGCTGTCCAGCCTAATCGCTGACGTATGATTTTGAATGTTTGCACTCCCATAATTGACCCCCAAATCTTTTTTTTCGAAATAGTGCTAAATTACATACTACTGCTTGACGAAGTATTACATCATGATAGTATGAACGAACGTAGTATGTATGTAAATAGTACGATAGAACGAAAGGGGGCAAAAATGAAAACGACAAAGACAGTAAATAGCGAAGCAGTAGCAATCTCGCTCTTGAACTGGGCACGAGCGGCAACCAAGTGCCTCAACGGCAAGAAGCGCAAGACGGCGGCAATGAAGAGACGGCTGCAGGATTTAAAGATAATCGACGGGGGGAATATATGAGCGACTGGAGACAGGAAGAACTTGAGGTGCTCAGGGCGACCGTGGCTAAGCAGATGGCGCACATCTCGAAGCTCGAAACGGCGCTACACGAGTCCGGTTACTGCGCGATCTGCGAACAGTGTGACGGCTTGGTGCTCGATTACAAGTCGAGCGGGGTAGGGGACTACTGTTGCGCGGAGTGCGAAGAGATCGCGGAGAGGCAGCAGGAGAGGGACGACGAAGATTTAAAGGCAGCGGAAGCTGATTATATAAGAGGGAGATAGGAACATGAGTACAGACATAAGCGTATTAGCGAAGAAGATCGAATCGGACAATCGGTT
>Ga0075163_10004110_pt1 | contig 19514 bp, 16 predicted proteins | sample JI1023141ADNA_FD_71478 | JGI IMG/M metagenome (GOLD analysis project Ga0075163, IMG submission 71478) | Wastewater effluent complex algal communities from Wisconsin, to seasonally profile nutrient transformation and Carbon sequestration -... | ecosystem: Engineered > WWTP > Effluent > Algae...
TGCTTGCCGCTGATGTGTACCAGCCAGGCCACCAGACGCGCAATGCGCCCGGTGTTCTGGGTGCCGGTGACGCCCACAATCGGGATACGTCCGTCCTTGTCGGTATGGAACAGGTGCTCGATGATGGCCTTGCCGACCGGACGTCCGGTGCCTTGCGCAGGCTTGATGTGGGCCAGCAGGCCGGGGCTGGCATTGACTTCAATCACGGCGCCCCGCTGGCTTGCCAAGGGGCGCGTGATGTCTTCAAGCACCATGTCGACGCCCGCAATGTCCAGACCCACGACCCGCGCTGCAAGTGCCGCTGCGGCAGCGACGGAGGGATGCACCTTGTCGGTCACATCAAACGCCACATTGCCATTGCGCTGGATCAGCACACTTTGTCCCTTGTCGGGAATGGACTGGGGCGTAAGCCCCACGCGCTCCAGTTCCAGGATGACTTCCGCCGTCTCGCTGGGAATGATGACGTTGAGCGGGGCGTCTTCGGTGGTGCCGCGACGGGGATCGGTATTGATCTGGGCATCGGCCAGCTGGTCAATGGTGGAGATACCATCGCCAATGACCGACAGGGATTCGCCGCTGGCGGCGGCCACCACGCGTCGGCCCACTACCAACAGACGGTGCTCGTTCCCGGGGATGTATTTCTCGACAATGATGGCACTTCCGCCGCCCTTGCGGTGGGCCAGCTGGTAGGCGGCTTCCACATCGCTCTGGGTGCGCAGGTCCAGAGACACGCCGCGGCCATGGTTGCCGTCGTAGGGCTTGACCACCACGGGCACGCCAATGTCCTGGGCTGCTTCCCAGGCCTTTTCTGCGCTGCGAACCAGTTCACCCTCGGGAACCGGGACGCCGCAGGCCTTGAGCAGCGATTTGGTCAGGTCCTTGTCGCTCGCAATTTCCTCGGCAATGGCACTGGTCTGGTCGGTTTCGGCGGTCCAGATGCGCCGCTGGGCAATACCGTACCCCAGTTGCACCAGGTTGCCTTCGGTCAGCCGGATATGGGGAATGCGCCGGTCGGTGGCGGCTTCCACGATGTGGGCGGTGCTGGGGCCCAGGCACAAGGAGTCCACCTTGTCTCGCAGGTCTGCCACCACAGCCGCAATGTCAAACGGCGTGTCGTGGATCGCGGCCAGTACCAGGTCGCGAGCGGCACTCAGGGCTGCACGGCCGACGTCTTCCTGCCGGGTGCGAAATGCAATCTTGTAAACACCGCGCGTGGAGGTCTGGCGGGCCTTGCCGAAACCTGTGCGCATGCCGGCGAGATTTTGCAGCTCCAGCGTGACATGCTCCAGGATGTGGGCCGTCCAGGTGCCTTCGCGCACCCTTTGCAGGAAGCCGCCGCGCACGCCCGGGCTGCAATGGTGCTCCACCAGGCCCGGAAGCAGGGCTACCAGCCGCTCATAGAAGCCGGGCAGCGTGTTGGACGGATGGTCTTCGAGTTCGCCAATGTTGACCCAAGCCTCGATCACGGGGCGGTAAGTCCAGATGTTGGGGCCACGCAGGTGTGTTACCCGGAGAATTTCAATATTTTTCTTGCTCGTCATGGCTCTTTGTGGATTGGGCAGTCCACCAACCTGGCGCTGTCCGCGTTATGTATTCTCTCTCACCTGGCCTCGAATTGACTGCCGACCAGGCATCCTGGGGGTAGTATCGTCAAGTTATCACGATTGCCGATCGCACGTAAATCCTAACTGTTGTTGTTAATGACCACCGAAGTAACCGCCGTCCGCCCCCCCGCAGGAGACCTGTCCGCCATTGCGCGTGACCAGGTGCAGAAACAGCTCCACCCCCAGGAAAACGTTTTGGCCGCGCTGGAGGTTGACCTTGACAGCCAATTGCGCTTTGTCCGGGGGCTGGTGGTGGTGACCAGCCAGCGCGTGCTCAGCCGTGTCAACGGCGATGCCCAGTGGGAGCAGTGGCCCATTGCCGAGGGCATGCAACTGCAGCTGCACGACCATGGCGGCGTGGGCCACCTGAATCTGCAGGACCGCAACGGTCTGCTCAAGACCTGGCGGTTCACGCTGGGGCAAAACCTCCAGGCGATCCGTGTGGTGGACCAGTTCCAGGCGCAACTGGAAAGCACGGTCTCGGGGCGGCCCATGGTGCAGGCGCTCAAGAACATCTGTCCCACCTGCAAGGCCCCGCTGGAGCCGGACCAGGAGGAGTGCCCGATCTGTACCAAGGTGGTCCATACCCCGCCTTCGACCTGGACGCTGTTTCGCCTGTGGCGCTTTGCCAAACCCTACCGTGGCCAGTTGTCGCTGGGCTTTGTACTGCTGCTGCTGAGCACGGCCGCGGCGCAGGTGCCGCCGTACCTGACGGTGCCGCTGGTGGACGAGGTGCTGATTCCATTCCAGAATGGCAAACACATTGAAACCAGCACCATCGCCTGGTACCTGTCCGGGCTGTTGGGTGCCGGCTTGCTGGCATGGCTGCTGAGCTGGGGCAAGACCTACATTCTGGCGCTGGCGTCCGAGCGCATTGCTGCCGATCTGCGCACCACGACTTACGAACACCTGTTGCGGCTCTCGCTGGAGTATTTTGGCGGCAAGCGCACCGGTGATCTGCTGTCCCGCGTCGGCAGCGAGAGTGACCGCATTGCGGTGTACCTGTCGCTGCACCTGACGGACTTTGCCAGCGATGTGGTCATGATCGCCATGACGGCGGTCATCCTGTTTTCCATGGACCCGTATCTGGCGCTCATCACATTGGTGCCCCTTCCATTCATCGGCTGGATGATCCATTTTGTGCGCTTCCGCCTGCGCACCGGCTTCGAGAAGATCGACCGTGTATGGGGTGAGGTGACCAATGTGCTGGCCGACACCATTCCTGGCATCCGGGTGGTCAAGGCCTTTGCCCAGGAGCACCGTGAGGCCAAGCGCTTCCATGACGCCAACAAGCACAACCTGGTGGTGAACGACCGTATCAACAAGATCTGGTCGCTGTTCTCACCCAGCGTGTCGCTGCTGACCGAAATCGGTCTGCTGGTGGTGTGGGGCTTTGGCATCTGGCAGGTGGCCCAGGGCGAGATCACCGTGGGTATGCTGCTGGCAGCCATTGCCTACATTGGCCGTTTCTACGGCCGGCTCGATTCCATGAGCCGCATCGTTTCCATGACGCAGAAATCGGCCTCGGCGGCCAAGCGTATTTTTGACATTCTGGACCACGTTTCCAGCGTTCCGGAGCCGGCCAATCCGGTGCCCATGGGCAAGGTCGAGGGGCGCATTGAAGTGCGGGAAGCAGGTTTCCGCTATGGCAACCGGGAAGTGAACAAGGGCATCAACCTGAGCATCGCCCCCGGGGAAATGATCGGCCTGGTCGGGCACAGTGGCTCGGGCAAGAGCACGCTGGTTAACCTGATCTGCCGCTTCTACGACGTATCCGAAGGGGCCATTCTGGTCGATGGCGTGGACATTCGCTCCTATGCCATTGCCGATTTCCGCCGGAATATTGGTCTGGTGCTGCAGGAGCCGTTCCTGTTTTTTGGCACCATTGCCGAGAACATCGCCTACGGCAAGCCTGACGCCACGCGCGGCGAGATCATTGCTGCGGCGCGTGCGGCGCATGCCCACGAGTTCATCCTGCGGCTGCCGCAGGGCTACGACTCGATGGTGGGGGAGCGCGGACAGGGACTCTCTGGCGGCGAGCGCCAGCGCATTTCCATCGCCCGTGCGCTGCTGATCGACCCCCGCATCCTGATCCTCGATGAAGCCACATCGTCGGTGGATTCCGAGACCGAAAAGGAAATCCAGAAAGCGCTGGAAAACCTGGTGCAAGGCCGCACGACCATCGCCATTGCCCACCGCCTGTCCACCCTGCACCGCGCCGACCGGCTGGTGGTACTGGACCGTGGCCGGGTGGTCGAGGAGGGCACGCACGATGCCCTGATGGCCCAGGAGGGCGCCTACCACGCGCTGTACCAGGCGCAGGCCCGAAATATGGACGTTGACATGGACGACGCACGATGAGCACCTTGAAAACCGTTACCACCACACGTTTTGCGCTGGAACGCAACGCCTTTGGCAAACTGATCCTGACCGATGCCGCTGGTGAGCGGTTTGAGGGTGTGGTGCCGGTGCGGGCGTTTCCCATCCAGTCGCCTGAAGATGGCATTGCACTGGTGAGTACCGACGGACATGAAGTAGGCTGGGTGGATGGCCTGGAGGAACTCCCGGGACCGGTTCAGGACCTGATCCGCCAGGAGTTGACATCGCGGGAATTCATGCCAGTGCTGGAGAGGATCGTGGATGTGTCGAGCTTCTCCACGCCCTGCACCTGGACCGTTGTCACCGACCGGGGCGAAACCGATTTCGTGCTGCGGGGGGATGAAGACATCCGCCGCATCGGCAAAGCGGGCAGCCTGATGATTGCCGATACCCACGGCATCCAGTACTTTGTACGCGACCAGTATGCGCTGGATGCGCACAGCAAGAAGATTCTCGACCGGTTTATGTAGGCCCTGGCCGACCCGGCCAGGGTGGTGGGGTCAGAACCGGTACCGGTATCCCACTGTCAAAAAGTCTTCGCCATTGGCACCGTAGTTGTTCAGCAGGTCGTAGACCGCGCAGCGGTGGTGCAGCCGTACAAAAAATTCCTGTTGGGGCGACTGGGGTGCAGAGAATGCGGCCTCCACAAACAGGTAGTTCAGGGTGCGCGTTCCCTGTCCGTCGGGGCCTCGCTCCAGCGGGCCGACGGTACTGGTGTACGACAGCCCCAAAGGTGCCAGGCGCAGGTCGACACGCAGGATGTCCCGCCACGGCAAGCCACTCCAGCGCAAGGCGGGCGCAATGGCAACTTCCGTCAGCGTGGCCAGGCCGGATTGCTGGCCGATCATGGCGTCCAATTCCAGCTCCACGGGCCACCGGTCGGAGCGCCACAGGGATTTGCTGGCAGTCAACGCCACCATGTAGTGTTCCAGATAATTGGCGCGACCCGTCAGGGCACCTGCGGGCTCGGCATCGTGGTACTTGCCGGCATAGGTACCGATACTCCAGTCCATTTCCTCCGTCCGCCCCTCGCGCGGCAGGCACAGCAGCGCAGCCGACAGCAAGACCGACGAAAGAGGGAAGAACAATACCGCGGCGCGCACAGCCGTTTCCTCACACTTCCAGGTTGTCGATGAGGCGCGTCGTGCCCAGGCGTGCCGCGGCCAGTACCACCAGCGGGTCCCCGGCTTGCGGGATTTGCAGATCGGACTGGCGGCGCACTTCCACGTAGTCGGGTTTCCAGCCTTTTTCGGTCAGAGCCCCCATGGATTGGGCGCAGAGCGCTTCAAAATTGGTAGCGCCTGCGCGCAGGGCTTCGGCCACCGAGCGTAGCGTGGCGGAGAGTTGCACGGCCTGCTGGCGTTCCGCTGCGCTCAGGTAGCCGTTGCGGCTGGACAGGGCCAGGCCATCTTCGGCACGCTGGGTTTCGCCACCCACGATGGTCACTGGCAGGGCGAACTGCTGGACCATGTTGCGGATGACCATGAGTTGCTGGTAGTCCTTCTTGCCAAACAGCGCAGTGCGGGCCTGGGTGCAGCTCAGCAATTTCATCACCACGGTACACACACCCGTGAAGAAGCCGGGGCGGAAATGCCCTTCCAGAATGTCCGCCAACGCGGTGGGCGGTTGCACCTTGAAGGTTTGCGGCTGCGGGTACAGCTCGGCTTCGCTGGGCGCAAAGACCAGATCGCAACCCGCGGCTTCCAGCCGGGCGCAGTCGGCCTCCAGGGTGCGGGGGTAGGTGTCGAAGTCTTCGTGCGGTGCAAACTGCAGGCGGTTGACGAAGATGGTTGCTACCGTGATGTCGCCCAGCGGCTTGGCCTGGCGAACCAAGGCGATATGGCCGTCGTGCAGGTTGCCCATGGTGGGCACGACGGCCGGATGGCGGTAGGCGTCCAGATGCTGGCGCAGTTCGGAAAGGGTGTGGATGATTTTCATAGACATATGCGTAGTGCTCAATTCGCCAGGGACACCGTGGAACCGGCTTTGCCGGGCCACTGGTGTCGCCCCCTTGAGGGGGAGGCGCCGCAGGCGCTTCGGGGGGGAGTCATATCACCAGGCGTGAATTGCGTCGTCGGGGAAGGTGCCATTCTTGACGGCTGCTACATAGGCTTCGATCGCACCGCGGATGCTGGTGGCGTCGAGCATGAAATTGCGGACAAATTTGGGGTTCTTGCCAAGGTTGACACCCAGCATGTCGTGCAGCACCAGCACCTGGCCAGCGGTACCTTTGCCCGCGCCAATGCCAATCGTGGCGCAGTGGGGCAGTTCGGTGGTGAGCTCGCGTGACAGCGGGGCGGGCACCATTTCCAGAACCACCATGGTTGCACCCGCGTCCTGCAGCTCATGGGCCTGCTTTTTCATGGTCTCTGCCGCAACATCCCCCCGGCCCTGCACGCGGTAGCCGCCCAGTGCGTGCACGGTTTGCGGCGTCAGGCCCAGATGGGCGCAGACCGGAATGCCGCGCTCCACCAGAAAACGCACCACCTCGGTCGTCCAGCCGCCGCCTTCGAGTTTGACCATATGGGCACCTGCCTGCATCAGCACGGCAGCACTGCGGATCGCCTGTTCCTTCGATTCCTGGTAAGTGCCGAAGGGCAAATCCCCGATCAGCCAGGCCGTGGCCTGGGCGCGGTGCAGGCCGCGGGCCACGATTTCGGTGTGGTAGCGCATGTGTTCCAGTGTGACACCGACGGTGCTGTGCAGACCCTGGCAGACCATGCCTAGCGAGTCGCCCACCAGAATGCACTCGATACCGGCAGCATCGGCCACGGCGGCAAAGGTGGCATCGTAGGCGGTGATCATGGTGATCTTCTCGCCGCGTGAGTGCATTTCCTGCAGGCGCGGCAGGCTGATGGGCTTGCGGCTGGCCATGGGCGACGCAGGTGGCAAGGTGCCGTAAGGCGAGGCAGCGGTCGCCGCCTTGGAGTCGGGGATGCCAGCGAGTTCTTGGGCCATGGAGGTATCTCCTGAAACGGGTTGAATGCGGGAACCGCGCCGAATACTAACCGCAAGCGCGCGTCAGCTCAGGTCGGCGAGTAGGCCAACCGCACGTAGATGGGGGCATACGCCTCTGCCTGGGTGATTTCGATCAGCGTTTCCTTGGCCAGTTCCAGCAGGGCGATGAACGTCACCACCAGCACCGGGCCGCCGCTGGCCGGGTCAAACAGGTCTTCAAATCCCACGAAACGCCGGCCCTGCAGCTTCTTGAGCACGATGCTCATGTGTTCGCGCACCGACAGCTCCTCGCGGCTTATCTTGTGGTGCTGCACCAGCTTGGCCCGCTTGAGGATGTCGCGCCAGGCCTCCTGCAAGTCCACCAGGTGGACGTCAGGGAAGCGGGGTTGCAGGGACTGCTCGATATAGACCTCGGCCTTGAGGAAGTCGCGGCCGAACTGGGGAACGGCATTGAGGCGTGCGGCGGCCAGTTTCATCTGCTCGTATTCCAGCAGGCGGCGCACCAGCTCGGCGCGCGGGTCTTCGGCCTCTTCGCCTTCGGCCACCTTTTTGGGCGGCAGCAGCATGCGCGACTTGATCTCGATCAGCATCGCCGCCATCAGCAGGTATTCGGCCGCCAGCTCCAGGTTGCGCTTGCGGATCTGGTCCACGTAGACCAGGTACTGCTTGGTCACGCTGAGCATCGGGATGTCCAGAATATTGAAATTCTGCTTGCGGATCAGGTACAGCAGCAGGTCCAGCGGGCCTTCAAAGGCCTCCAGAAACACCTCCAGCGCATCCGGCGGGATGTACAGGTCCTGCGGCATGGCAAACAGCGGCTCGCCATACAGGCGCGCGACGGCCACATGGTCCACCACCTCGGGGCCGCCGGGCAGTACGTGAACCGCAGCGCCGTCTGAAGCGGGTGTTTGGGTCATGGATTTGCTACCAATTCAATAGCTGTCTGCGCAGTATTGACGGGGGCTGGAGCCCATTTTATGCTTATTTGGCGTTGGTCTGGTAGACGTAGGGCTTTTGGGCTACGCGCGCCTCGCCATAGGCCTTCACGGCATTGCGGTCCACCGCCTTGTCCCACAACAGGGCACGGCCTTCGCGTTGACCTTCTTCAATAGCGGGCTTGGCCGCCTTGAGCTGGTCGATGAACTGCGTGGCTTCGGATTTGTAGTCGGGGCGGCGGAAAATGTTCATGAAGAGTCCTCGTTGGGGCCATTTTAGCTGCGACGTGACCGGCCCCTTTTGGACAATCCCGGTATGCTTGCGGCCCTATGACACATTCTGACCCCTCCACCACCGATATTGCCGCCCTGGCGCAGGCCGATGTGGCGCGCGCCCTGGCCGAGGACGTGGGCACCGGTGACCTGACCGCAGCCCTGATCGACCCGCACCGCCGGGCCCGCGCACGCATCCTGGCACGCGAAGCTGCGGTGATCTGCGGGGAGCCCTGGGCCACGGCCGCTGTGCGTGCCCTGGACCCCAGCGCTGCCATCATCTGGCATGTGCGCGAAGGCCAGCGCTGCCAGGCCGACCAGGTGGTGGTGGAGATCGAGGGCAATGCCCAGGCCTTGCTGACGGCCGAGCGCACCGCGCTGAACTTTTTGCAGTTGCTCAGTGCTGTGGCCAGCAAGACGGCAGTGTTTGTAGATGCTGTGGCCAGCGTGCCGGGCAACCGCGCTGCCATTGTGGACACCCGAAAGACGATTCCGGGCCTGCGCCTGGCACAGAAATACGCGGTGCGCATGGGCGGTGGCACCAACCACCGCATTGGCCTGCATGACGCTGTGCTGATCAAGGAAAACCACATTGCCGCGGCCGGTGGCGTGACTACGGCGCTGCAGCGCGCCGGCCAGGCCGCCCAAGCCGCCAAGTTCATTGAGATCGAGGTCGAAACCCTGGAGCAGCTGCGCGAGGCGCTGGACGCCGGAGCCCGCATGGTGCTGCTGGACAACATGACGCTGGAGCAGATGCGCCAGGCCGTGGCCCTCAATGCCGGCCGCGCCATTCTGGAAGTGTCCGGTGGCGTCAATCTGGATACGGTGCGCGACATTGCGGCTACGGGCGTGGACCGCATTTCCATCGGTGCACTGACTAAGGACGTCAAGGCCACCGACTTTTCCATGCGTTTTGAGGATCTGTGATGCACGCTGAGAACGGTGTCGTTGATGTGGAGTACGAGCAGCCCGCCTGCTCGACCCAACATGCCTGGGCGCGTGTGCCGGTGGAGCCAACACCATCGGAGCGCGCTGCACTGAAGGACAGGATCCGCCGCTTGCTGAAGGAGAAGAATGCAGTGATGGTGTCGCACTATTACGTGCACCCCGATCTGCAGGACCTGGCCGAAGAAACCGGTGGCCTGGTGAGCGATTCGCTGGAGATGGCCCGCTTCGGTCGTGACCACAGCGCGCAGACGCTGGTGGTGTCGGGTGTGAAGTTCATGGGTGAGACCTCCAAGATTCTGTCGCCGCACAAGACCGTGCTGATGCCCGACCTGGACGCCACCTGTTCACTCGACCTGGGCTGCCCGATCAAAGAGTTCAACGCTTTTTGCGATGCCCACCCGGACCGCACCGTGGTGGTCTATGCCAACACCAGCGCTGCGGTGAAGGCCCGCGCGGACTGGCTGGTGACCAGCAGTTGCGCACTGGACATCGTGCGCGCGCTCAAGGACAAGGGCCAGAAGATTCTGTGGGCGCCCGACAAGCACCTGGGTGGCTATATCCAGCGTGAAACCGGCGCCGACATGGTGTTCTGGGAAGGCGCCTGCATCGTGCACGACGAGTTCAAGGCGTTCGAGCTGGAAGCGCTGAAGAAAGAACACCCAGGCGCCAAGGTGCTGGTGCACCCCGAGTCGCCCAGAGACGTGGTGGCCCTCGCTGATGCGGTGGGCTCCACCAGCGCCATCCTCAAGGCCGCACAGACCATGGACGCCAAAGAGTTCATCGTCGCGACCGACAACGGCATGATGCACAAGCTGCGAACGCTCAACCCCAGCAAGACGTTCATCGAAGCGCCCACCGCGGGCAACAGCGCCACCTGCAAGAGCTGCGCGCATTGCCCGTGGATGGCCATGAACGGTCTGGCCGGTGTGGCCCGGGTGCTGGAGCATGGGCTCAACGAAATCCAGGTGGACGCGAAACTCATTGACCGTGCGCGCCTGCCGATTGACCGCATGTTGGCGTTTACCGCCGCCCTGAAGAACGGGCAGCCCGTGGGCGGGCTGATTCCCAACATCGGCGCCGCCTGAGCATGGACATTCCGATCCGGTATATCAGTCCGGTGTTCCGTCCGCCCAGCGAGGCGCAGTCGCTGATCCTGCCGGTGACCAATGGCTGCTCGTGGAACAAGTGCACTTACTGCGAGATGTACACCGCGCCACAGAAAAAATTTGCGGTGCGTGACGAAGACGAAACCCTGGATGCGATCCGCCAGTGCGGCGCGCAGTTCGGGTCGCAAGTGCAGCGCGTGTTTCTGGGCGATGGCGATGCCATGGCGCTGTCCACACGCCGGCTCATGACCGTGCTGGAGGCCATCCAGCAGCACCTGCCGGCAGTGCGGCGTGTTTCCACCTATTGCTTGCCCCGCAATGTGCGCAGCAAGTCGGTCGCGGACCTGCAGGAGATGCGCGCCGCTGGACTGAGCCTGGCGTACGTGGGCGCAGAGTCTGGTGACGATGAAGTCCTGCAGAAAGTCAACAAGGGCGAGACGTTTGCGTCCACCCGCGATGCGCTGGACAAGCTGGGAGCGGCGGGGATCACCCGCTCGGTCATGCTGCTCAATGGGCTGGGCGGGCGCGTGCTGTCGCGCCAGCATGCCGAGAACTCGGCGCGTCTGGCCAACCTCACGCAGCCCGAATACCTGGCCACGCTGGTGGTGAGTTTCCCGCAGGGGGAGGCCCGGTTTCGGCAGGGCTTTCCCGAGTGGGAGCCACTGGAACAAGGCGAACTGTTTGGCGAGATCGAACAGCTGCTGCAGGCGCTGGAACTCCAGCGCACCGTTTTTCGCAGCGACCATGCGTCCAACTGGCTGGCGCTCAAGGGCACGCTGGGAGCCGAGAAAGACCGCCTTCTGAAACAGGTGCGCCAGGCCATCGAGGCACCTGAATCCGCCAAATTGCGCCAGGAGTGGCAGCGCGGTCTCTGACGTCTGTCGGGGCTGATGGGCTCAGTGGCCCGGAGCTGCCTGGGTCGGTACCTTGTGGCGCAATTCCACCTGGCGATTCTTGTCGTCTACGAACACCAGCTGGGGTTCATGCATGGCCACCTGGTCGTCGTGCACCTGGGCAAACGCTGCAATGATGATGAGGTCGCCGTTGGAGGCGCGCCGTGCGGCCGAGCCGTTCACCGAGATCATGCCGGAGCCACGTTCCCCCTTGATGGCATAGGTCACAAATCGCTCGCCGTTGTTGATGTTCCAGATGTGGATCTGTTCGTTCTCGCAGATGTTGGCGGCGGCTAGCAGGTCCTCGTCGATAGCGCAGGAGCCTTCGTAGTGCAGTTCGCACTGGGTCACGGCCACGCGGTGGATTTTGGATTTCAGCAGGGTTCGGAACATGGTTGTTGGAATCAATGGGTCGGTATCAAGGTGGTGGGGACCGCCTTGTCGAGCTGCGAAGTGTAATCGCGGCTGAAGTGCAAGCCGCGGCTCTCGTGCCGCGCTTGCGCACTGCGCACGATCAGGTCGGCCACCTGCACCAGATTGCGCAGCTCCAGCAGGTCGCGCGTGACATGGAAGTGGGCGTAGTACTCCTGCGTTTCGCTCTGCAGCAGCGCAATGCGGTGGGCTGCGCGTTCCAGGCGCTTGTTGGTGCGCACGATACCGACGTAGTCCCACATGAAGCGGCGCAGTTCGTCCCAGTTGTGCGAGATCACTACCGACTCGTCCGAGTCGGTGACGCGGCTGTCATCCCAGGCCGGCGGCATGGGCAGGTCGGCGGGTGTGGTGCGGTCACCGGTGATGGCCTGCGTGGCGGCCCGGGCAAACACCATGCACTCCACCAGCGAGTTGGATGCCAGGCGGTTGGCGCCATGCAGCCCGGTGCAGGCGGTTTCGCCCACGGCGTACAGCCCGGCCACATCGGTGCGGGCCGACAGATCAGTCAGCACCCCGCCGCAGGTGTAGTGGGCCGCGGGCACCACGGGGATGGGCTGCTTCGACATGTCGATGCCGAGCTCAAGGCAACGCGCGTAGATGTTGGGAAAGTGCTCCTGGATGAAGGCCAGTGGCTGGTGCGAGATGTCGAGGTACACGCAGTCAAAGCCGCCCTTCTTCATCTCGAAGTCGATGGCACGCGCCACCACATCGCGGGGCGCCAGCTCGGCGCGCGGGTCGTGGGCCGGCATGAAACGGGTGCCATCGGGCAGCAGCAGCCGGCCACCTTCGCCGCGCACCGCCTCGCTGATCAGGAAGGACTTGGCCTGCGGGTGGTACAGGCAGGTGGGGTGGAACTGGATGAACTCCATGTTCTGCACCCGGCAGCCCGCACGCCAGGCTGCGGCAATGCCATCGCCGGTGGCGGTGTCGGGGTTGGTGGTGTAGAGGTAGACCTTGCCCGCGCCGCCGGTGGCCAGGATGGTGTGGGGCGCCTGGAAGGTCAGCACCTCGTCGGTGTCTTCGTCCAGCGCGTACAGGCCCACACAGCGGTTTTTGGTGTCCTTTTGGCCTGTAGCCCCCGTGGATTCTGCGTGAGTAGCTCCTGGTTTCATAGCAAGCTTGTGGCTGGTAATCAGGTCCACCAGGGTGTGGTTTTCGAACAGCGTGATGTTGGGGCTTTGTGCCACTTTCTCGATCAGGGTCTGCTGCACGGCCGCGCCGGTGGCGTCGGTCACGTGCACGATGCGCCGTGCACTGTGGCCGCCTTCGCGCGTCAGGTGCAACTGGCCATCCTCCTTCGAGAATGGCACGCCGAGTTTTTGCAGCCAGGCGATGGAGGCCGGTGCGTTTTCCACCACGAACTGGGTGGCCTGCAGATCGCACAGGCCGGCACCGGCCACCAGCGTGTCGTCCACGTGGGCGGCAAAGCTGTCGTCCTTGTCCCATACGGCGGCAATGCCGCCTTGCGCCCAGCCGCTGGAGCCCTCGCGCACCGCGCGCTTGGTGAGGATGGCGACCCTGCGATCACTCGGCAATAGCAAAGCGGCGCTCAGGCCCGCCAGACCGCTTCCGACGATCAGTACGTCAAATGCCAGTGGAGCAGCTGTCTGGGGGGCAGAAATGGAATCGGTCATACGGGCAATTCGTGAAGGCGGGGAACACCCGCGAAAGTGGATTCGGGCGGGTCAGGCGCGTGCGCTTTGCACTGCCAGTTCCAGTGCCTCAGGCAGACGAGGGCACAGGTTGTCTGGCCCCAGTGCATCGAGCACACCCGCGCGCAGCAGAATGTCTTTGGGCTGGAAATCCAGGCCACAGGCAATCAGGCGCACGCCCTGCTTGTGGCAGGTGCGCATCAGGTCGCGCACCGTGTCGGCGCCCGAAGAATCGATGTAGATCACATTTTTGAAGTCCAGCACCAGCACCCGCGCGGGCAGGTGGTCCTCCATGGACTCAATGAGTTTGACCGCACCAAAGAAGAGCGCGCCGTACATCCGGTGTGCGATCACCTGCTTGTCCATGCCGGCCAGCACCGGATAGTCCTGCGCGCTGACCTGCTCGGAGCGCGACAGGCTGGAGATGCGGTAGATGAAGGTGATGCATGCGGCCACCAGTCCCACTTCCACCGCGACGGTCAGGTCGAAGACAACCGTCAGGAAAAACACCGACAGCAGCGTGATGCGGTAGGGCATGCGGAACTGGCGCAGGTGGGCAAATTCGCGCCACTCGCCCATGTTCCAGGCCACGAACATCAGGATGGCGGCCATGGCACTCAAAGGAATGTGGGCTGCCAGAGGAGCCGCCAGCAGCACGATGGCCAGCAAAGTGGCGGCATGCACCATGCCTGCGACCGGGCTGGTGGCACCGTTTTTGATGTTGGTCATGGTGCGGGCAATCGTGCCGGTGGCGGGCATGCCGCCGAAGAACGGCGTGACCAGATTGGCGACACCCTGTGCCATCAGTTCCTGGTTGGAATCGTGGCGGTCATCGATCATGCCGTCGGCCACACGGGCGCACAGCAGCGATTCGATGGCACCCAGCAGCGCCAGCGTGGTGGCCGGGATGAACAGAAAGCGCACGGTGGCCCAGGAAAATTCTGGCCACTGCCAGCCCGGCAGGTCGGACGGGATGCCGCCAAAGCGGCTGCCGATGGTTTCGATGTCCCAGCCGATAAAGGCGACCCAGGCGGTGCTGGTGACCAGCATCACCACCGAACCTGGCAGGCGCTGCAATGGCGCGAAGACCGGCCAGCGGGTGGCTACCCGCGGCAACACCCATTGCCAGCACACCAGGCCGACCAGACACACCATGGCCACCCAGGCGGACAGGAAGTTCCAGGTGGGCAGGGCCTGCCACAGGGTGTGCACCAGCCCGAAGAAGTCGGCAGGCACCTGCCCCTGGACCTTCAGGCCCAGAAAGTCCTTGATTTGCGACAGCGCGACGAGTACAGCAATACCGTTGGTAAAGCCGATGATCACCGCCACCGGAATGAAACGGATCAGCGTGCCCAGCTTGAACAGGCCCATGGCAAACAGCATGACGCCGGACATGGCGGTGGCGATGATGAGGTTGGCCACCCCGTAGCGGTGCACGATACCGTACACGATGACAATGAATGCGCCAGCGGGCCCGCCAATCTGCACCCGGCTGCCACCCAGCGCCGAAATCAGGAACCCCGCGATGATGGCGGTGAAGATCCCCGCTTTGGGCTCCAGTCCGCTGGCGATGGCAAAGGCCATGGCCAGGGGCAAGGCCACCAGTCCCACGGTGACCCCGGCGCCCACGTCCTTGACCAGGTGCGTACGGTCGTAGGTGTGCAGGGTGTCCAGCAGGCGCGGTCGAAACGTGATCATGGGGTTCCCATCGGCCCCGAGGCAAACCGGCCATGCCGCATGTCGTCGACGATGGGGCCCCAGCTCAGTCCCAGCAGCACCAGCGCCAGCGGCACGGTCGAGATGTAGCCCACGAACTTGAATCCGAATGCGCCCAGCAGGGCCCCGCCAAAAAAGCTGGCCACCAGCAGACCGTGGATACGCACCTTGCGCCGGTTGGCTACGACGCGGTTGGGGAGGTTGGTGCGGTTGAAATAGAACATCTTCCCCATTTCAATACCCAGATCAGTCAGTAGTCCGGTCACGTGCGTGGTGCGGATCTCCGAATGCGAGACCTTGGTGATCACTGCGTTTTGCAGGCCCATGATGTAACACAGCAAGAGCACGGTCAAGGGAACAAAGTGCACCCCAAAAGCGCTGATGGCTGCGCCAAACAGTCCAAACACCAGCAGCAGAAACGCCTCGACAAACAGGGGGCGGGCAAAGGCGCTGCGCATCTGGCGGCGCTGGGCCCAGTTGACGATCCATGCGGTGGTCATGGAGCCACTGAGGAATGCTGCGATGAGGGCCACGCTGGCCAGTGCCAGCTGCAACTGGCCAAGTACCAGGTTGTCGGCAATCGACGACAGGATGCCGGACATGTGCGAGGTGTACTCCCCCACGGCCAGAAAGCCGCCTGCATTGGTGGCTCCCGCAATGGCCGCCAGCGTGCAACCCAGCCGCAGGTTGGCCTCTGCATTGCGGTGAATGTCCGCCCACCAGCGTGGGCGGGGAGGCTCAGCGGCTGGAAGCGTGGCGGTTTTCAATGGATGCGCATGCCCGGTGTGGCGCCGGGCCAGGGGTTCAGGATGTAGATGCCCGGATTGGCCTTGTCATCGGCGTGACTGGCGGCCATCACCATGCCTTCGGACACGCCAAATTTCATCTTGCGCGGTGCCAGGTTGGCCACCAGCACGGTGAGCTGGCCCACCAGGTCTTCGGGCTTGTACATGCTGGCAATGCCGGAGAAGACATTGCGCATGCGGCCTTCACCGGCATCGAGCGTCAGACGCAGCAGCTTGGTAGAGCCTTCCACGGCTTCGCAGTTCACGATTTTGGCGATGCGCAGGTCAATCTTGGTGAAGTCGTCGATGCCGATGGTGGGTGCGATTTCTTCGCCACCAGGGATGGTTGCTACAGATTCAGTAGCTGCCTGCGCAGATTCCACGGGGGCTGGAGGCTCGAACAGTGCATCAAGCTGCTCGGGGGTTACTCGCTGCATCAGGTGCTGATAGGTACCTACTTGGTGCCCTGGCGGCAATGCCGTTGCTGCATTTTCGAAGTTTAGAGGGAAACATTGCAGGAACGCCTCAACTGCCACCGCCACGCTGGGCATAACTGGCTTCAAGCATGCAGTCATGACACGGAACATCTGAATTGCTTCTGAACTCTTTTCAGCAGCCAAGTCCGACTTCCCTTCCTTGACGAGCTTCCATGGGGCTGCAGAGTCAAAGCGTGAGTTCACATTGTCGGCAAAGGCCATGATTTCTCGTAGTGCCTTGCCGTACTCGCGCTGTTCGTAGTACTCCGCGACAAGCTTCAACAAGTTGCCGCTCTTCATGTGGGAGTCTTCAAAAGAAGTTACCAACTTGCCTTCTGGCAAGAACTTTGCTGCACGGCTGGCAATGTTCACGTACTTGCCAATCAGATCGCTGTTCACGCGGGCCATGAAGTCGTCGGCGTTGAAGTCGATGTCTTCGTTGCGTGCTGACAGTTTGGCCGCCAGGTAGTAGCGCAGCCATTCGGCGTTCATGCCCAGGCTCAGGTACTTGAGCGGGTCCAGACCGGTGCCGCGGCTCTTGCTCATCTTCTCGCCGTTGTTCACCGTCAGGAAGCCGTGCACAAACACGTTGTCGGGCGTCTTGCGGCCACTGAAGTGCAGGGTGGCGGGCCAGAACAGGGTGTGGAAGGTGACGATGTCCTTGCCGATGAAGTGGTACTGCTCCAGCGCCGGGTTGGCCATGTAGGCGTCATAGCTTTGGCCGCGTTGGTCCAGCAGGTTCTTCAGCGAGGCCAGGTAGCCAATGGGCGCGTCCAGCCACACATAGAAGTACTTGCCGGGTGCATCGGGAATTTCAATGCCGAAGTAGGGCGCATCGCGGCTGATATCCCAGTCGCCCAGGCCTTCGCTCTTGCTGCCGTCCGGGTTGGTGCGAACGCTGAACCATTCCTTGATCTTGTTGGCCACTTCGGGCTGAAGTTTGCCGTCCTGCGTCCATTGCTCCAGAAACGCCACGCAGCGCGGGTCCGATAGCTTGAAGAAAAAGTGCTCGGAGTTCTTGAGGACCGGGGTCGCGCCCGACAGGGCCGAGAACGGGTTGATCAGGTCCGTCGGTGCATACACCGCACCGCAGACTTCGCAGTTGTCGCCATATTGGTCCTTGGCATGGCACTTAGGGCATTCGCCCTTGATGTAGCGGTCCGGCAGGAACATGTTCTTTTCGGGGTCGAAGAACTGTTCGATGGTGCGGGTCTCGATCAGCGAGCCGTCCTTGTTGTCGCGCAGGTCGCGGTAGATCTGCTGGGCGAGTGCGTGGTTCTCGGGCGCATCGGTGCTGTGCCAGTTGTCAAAACTGATGTGAAAACCGTCCAGGTACTGTTTGCGCCCGGCAGCAATGTCGGCCACAAACTGTTGGGGCGTCTTGCCGGCTTTTTCGGCCGCAATCATGATGGGCGCGCCGTGGGTATCGTCCGCACCACAGAAGTCCACCGCGTTGCCCTGCATGCGCTGAAATCGCACCCAGATATCGGCCTGGATGTATTCCATGATGTGGCCGATGTGGAAGTTTCCGTTGGCGTAGGGCAGGGCGGTGGTGACAAAGAGTTGGCGGGGCATGGGAACGACTTTCACAGAGGAACTCGTGATTTTAGTCGCCCCAGTACAGGGAGGACCAGGTGGGCTGGGTGTTTTGCGCAGGTAAAGGAGGAGCCCGCGCAGCGGGCGGGGGACACGGAGCAAAGCGCCCAGCCCACCTGGTCCCTTGCCGCACAGACCGTCAGCGCAGCCGCAAGGGGTCGCTGCGCCGCTCCACAAACGGTTTGGCCGGTGCGATGGGGAGCAAGGCTTCCGGGTCAGTCCAGCCGAAGAACTTGCACACCTCAGCCCGCTGTTTCTGGGCGTCGGCATAGCCCAGGGCCATCAGCTCGCTGGTATACCCGGACTCGAACAACAGGTAGCTGGCCAGCGCGGAGCCTTTCATGTCGGCTTTGGCAGACGAAACGCCCACGCCACCGAGCATGGTGCGCACCGCGTGGGGCAGGTCACCGATGTGGCGGGACGCAACAGCATCCAGGCGCTGGCTGGGGGCGATCACCAGCAGGTCCACCGGGCGCAGGGCGCTGGCCTTGCGTGCTTCCGGCGGCACCAGGCCGATGGTCTGGTTGATGCGGCGTACCCGCTCCACGTCCACGGCCAGGGCGTCCAGGAAGATGTTGGACAGCGCGTGGCCGGCAATCTGCGCAATGCTCGGGTAGGTGTTGGTGGTGTGCAGATGGGCTTCATTTTTGGGCTCGTGCATGCGTCCAGCCCCCACCACCAGGATCTTCTCTGCTCCCAAATGAATAGCGGGTGCGATCGGGGCCGATTGCCGCATGGAGCCGTCGCCAAAATATTCGGTGTGGCCGTTGATGTGAAGTTCAGTGGCCGGAAAGACAAACGGGATGGCGCTGGATGCCAGCAGGTGCGCATGGGTGATCTTGTCGCGTACCGCCAGCCGCTGGGTCCGCACCCAGGGCATGAGGCGCTTGTCGCCTTCAAAGAAGGTGATGTGGTCACCGGAGCTGTAGCTCGACGCCGTGACCGCGAGCGCCTGCATGTGGCCCTGGCGCACCAGTTCGGGCAAACGCTCCAGCGGGACCAGGCGCTGCAGCAGATCCCCCAGAGGAGAGTTGTCCAGCAGGGACTTGGGCTTGATGCGGCGGAACTTGGCGACGATCCAGCCCACCGAGAGCAGCGTCATCCAGCGCGCGCCGGAGCGCAGCATGCTCAGGTGGTCGGCGCGGTAGACGTCGTGGGCGTGGAATTCGCGCCAGGTCTTGGCTATCAGGCGCACGGTGCCATCAAAGTCATCCGCACCGCAGGCCAGCGCAGAGGCGTTGATCGCCCCGGCAGAGGTTCCGGTGATGATGGGAAAGGGGTTGGGGTCATTGCCGGCCCCACATTCCTTACGCATGTCCGCAATCGCCTCCAGTACACCGACCTGGTAGGCCGCGCGTGCGCCGCCGCCGGTCAACAAGAGTCCTGTGCTGCTGGGTTGTGCGGGGGTACTTGCCATGCGATCCATTATGGAACCTCGATGCACCGCTGGAACGGCTGGAAAAACGGGGTAAACCCCTAGCGATTAGCGGCGCGATTGGACTTACACCCTCTGCGGGATTGCCGGGGTTCAGTAGACTCTGGGCAACAGGAGATTTGAATGGCAGTGACTGAACAGGCAATCATGGCGGCCCTACAGGGCGTGGTGGACACCAATACCGGGAAGGATTTCGTCAGCTCGAAATGCATCCGCAATTTCAGTGTGGGCGATGGCGACGTGTCGTTTGATGTGGAGCTGGGCTATCCCGCCAAGAGCCAGATCCCCGAGTTTCGCAAGGCATTGGTGGCAGCGGCCAAGAGCGT
>Ga0075163_10004111_pt1 | contig 19514 bp, 21 predicted proteins | sample JI1023141ADNA_FD_71478 | JGI IMG/M metagenome (GOLD analysis project Ga0075163, IMG submission 71478) | Wastewater effluent complex algal communities from Wisconsin, to seasonally profile nutrient transformation and Carbon sequestration -... | ecosystem: Engineered > WWTP > Effluent > Algae...
AGAGAAGCCACCAATAAACCAGCAGCCGGTGTAGGGACACCTTTAAAACCATAATGCTGTTCTGTGTCAAGGTTGAATTTGGCGAGGCGGTATGCAGCTGCCGCTGTCAATATAAACGCTGGCAACATCCACAGCATCGAAACTTCCATGCCATTTTCTTCCCTCATATAGCTCATGCGTAACAACTGGTATAAGATAACGCCGGGGGCTGCCCCAAAACTAACCACGTCTGCCAGCGAATCCAGCTGTTTGCCCATCTCTGAACTTACCTTGCACATCCTTGCTACAAAGCCATCTAAAAAATCAACCAGCGCTGCAGCATACAGGCAAAGGGCTGCTAAGGATAAATTTTCAGGAATATCGAAACTGCTGGAGAAATCCTCCCCGGTGTAAATGATCACTGTTTGTGTTTGCAAAGCCAGCACAATGGCGATACAACCAAACACCAGGTTGGCAAGTGTAAATAAATTAGGGATCTGTTTTGTCATCTGTAACTTATTTTGACTGCCTGCGGCTGTTCACCGGAGACCAGCCCATCGTGTATAAATTGAATTTTAAATATATTCTTGTTACTTCTTCATCAAGGCTTCAATATCTTCCACTGTAATGGGGATATTCTTCATTAAATCTTTGTTGCCATTCCTTGTGATCCAGAAATTATTCTCAATACGAATGCCCATTTTTTCCTCTTCAATATAAATACCGGGCTCTATCGTAAAAACCATTCCTGCCTTAATGGGTTCTGTTCTTGTACCAAGGTCATGTACATCAATACCCAGGTGATGCGATATGCCATGGTATAAATACTTCCTGTAAGCCCGGTTAGCTGGATCTTCATTTTTTATGTCGCTCTTTTTTAGCAATCCAATCTTTTGGAAAACCACCGTTGCCTCATCCCCTACTTTATCTGTATAGTCCACAATACTGATGCCCGGTTTCAATATACTGGCAGCATACTGGTGCAAATGCAGGCAGGCATTATACACTGTTTTTTGCCTACGGCCAAATTTACCACTCACCGGAACCGTCCTGGTAAGGTCAGCGCAATAGCCGCCATATTCAGCACCAAAATCCATTAGTATTAAATCGCCTTCCTTACACTCCTGGTTATTCTCTACATAATGCAATATCCTGGCATTATCACCACTGGCAATGATTGAACCATAAGCCTGCCCTGTTGCCCGCTGCGACAAAAAGGAATGCAATATCTCTGCTTCAATTTCGTACTCCATCACACCCGGCCTGATAAACTGCAGCAGCCGCCTGAAAGTGGTATCAGTAATGTCCATTGCTCTTTGCAGTACTTCCACTTCCAAAGCGGTTTTAATGGCACGGAGTTCCTTTAAAATTTTAGCACTGCGTTTATAAGTATGTAATGGATAACGCTGCTTCATTAATTCAGCATAGCGGTAATCTCTTACAGGAACCCAGCTTGCTTTACGGTCGTTTTCATTTGTATTGAGATAAATATTATCACATAAATGTATCCAGCCTTGCAATACCGCTTCAATGGAATCTACCCAAACAATAGTTGTAATACCGGATATGGCGGTGGCTTCCTTTATCCTGAGCCTGTGTCCATCCCACTTTTCCTTTAATTCATTGGGCCTGGTGAGCACCAGCACCTCCCTGTATTTAGCATCGCTGTTATCCGGAAAAAGTACCAGCATCGTTTCTTCCTGCTCAATGCCAGTAAGCCAGAACAAATCTGAGTTTTGTTTGAATTTATGAATGGCATCGCCATTGGTGGGCAATTCATCGTTGCTGTTAAAAATAGCAATGGAGTTTTTCTCCATCCTTTCAACAAATCTTTTCCTGTTTTGAATAAATATTTCAGAATTGAGTGGCAGGTATTTCATGCTGATTTTTTAGAAGTTGCAATATACGGATAGTGAATGGTGTATAGAGAATAGTTAGGTTGATGCAGGCTAAAATATTGACTAAACTACCAGCTTCATCACATAGAGGTATTCAATTATTCAAAATTACAATTATAAAAAAGAGGTGTAATGCGTTGCAGTACCTGTTGAAAAATGGTTAGAATTTCAGTTGGAATGAAACTATTTTGCCTGCATTATGTGTAGAACCTACACATCAAAACTGCAAAATATTTAAACCATTCAACCATACTAAACCATTTTTCAAATGCGTTTAATATTTACGGAAACGATTGCATAAATGCCAATCTTTGAATGAAATGGCAAAAAATACTGCAAACAGGCGGGGTTTTTAGAAAATTTATAAAAAACTGAACCCCTACCTTCGTTGCCGCTAACCGATTGCTCATTAAACGTTACTTGCTATGTCAATTCCAACCATGCTTTCGTTCCCTAAAAAAGCCCTGCTCAATGCTGGCCTTAAAAACACCAGCGGTATACATTACCAGTTATCGCCAGCTGAACTTGCCCAACAAACGGTTGATCTCAAACAGGGTAAGATGAATGACACGGGTGCCCTTGTAATAAACACTGGCGAATTCACCGGTCGCAGCCCGGATGATAAGTTTACCGTGCTGGATGATATCACTAAAGACAGCGTAAACTGGAACAATTTTAATATTCCCATCGAGCCGGCATACTTCGACATCCTGTATAAAAAAATGATGGATCATTTAGCGGATAAGGAAATATGGGTACGGGATGCATATGCCTGTGCAGATCCAACCTACCGGCTCAATATCCGGGTAATAAATGAAAACCCCTGGAGCAATTTGTTTTGCTATAATATGTTCCTGCGGCCTACAGAAGAAGAGTTGGAAAACTTTACACCTGACTGGCATATTATACAGGCGCCCGAATTTAAAGCTGATCCTGCAACAGACGGCACCCGGCAGCACAATTTCGCCATCGTTAACTTTACAAAGAAGGTAATACTGATCGGCGGTACAGGCTATACCGGTGAAATGAAGAAAGGCATTTTTTCTGTACTCAATTATGTATTGCCTCATGATAAAGGCGTACTAAGCATGCACTGCAGCGCCAATGTTGGCAAAGATGGCGATACTGCTGTTTTCTTTGGGCTGAGTGGCACGGGTAAAACAACTTTAAGCGCCGACCCGAACCGCCAGCTAATAGGCGATGATGAACACGGCTGGACGGAGAAAACTGTTTTTAATTTTGAGGGCGGTTGTTATGCTAAAACAATCGATCTCACCGAACAAAGCGAACCAGAAATTTTCCGGGCGGTAAAAGCCGGAGCCATAGTAGAAAATGTTCCATTTATAAAAGGTACCAACCAACTCGATTTCACAAGCAAAGAAATTACGCCGAATACAAGAATGAGTTACCCGCTGCATTTCATCAGCAATGCGATGAAAGTATCGATAGCGGATACCCCAAAAAATATTTTCTTCCTTACCTGCGACAGTTATGGCGTACTGCCTCCTATCAGCAAATTGTCACCAGGGCAAACCATGTATCAATTTATAAGCGGGTATACGGCAAAAATTGCAGGAACAGAGTCTGGTATTAATGAACCCAAGTCAACTTTCAGTGCTTGTTTTGGTGCACCATTTTTACCATTGCATCCCGGCAAGTACGCTGAAATGCTGGGTAATAAAATGAAGCAACAGAATGTAAACGTTTGGATGATCAATACCGGCTGGAGTGGCGGTGGCTATGGTGTAGGTAAGCGGATGAAACTTGACTATACCAGGGCTATGATAACTGCCGCACTGGAAGGTCAGCTGAACAATATAGAATATGAAAAGCACCCGGTGTTTGGTATGATGATACCTACCCTTTGTCCTTCGGTGCCCTCAGAAATTTTGAACCCACGCAATACATGGGCCGATAAAGCTGCCTATGATGCAGCTGCTAAAAAATTAGCGCAACAGTTTATTGATAATTTTAAAAAATATGCCGACGGTGTAAGTGCAGAGATACTGGCTGCCGCACCTGTTGTATAAATGCCGTAGCGATTGTTAGCCAATAAAGAAGCCCTCCTGAGTGATCGGGAGGGTTTTCTTATTTTATACCGCCCTGATGATCCTGGCATCGTTTGCGTTTTTCCTTTCATTCAATAACATTCCTTCGTTTAAATTGGCAGTAAAAATTTGCCATCATGAAACGAAGCCAGTTTATACACTACACTGCAGCTACCGGCGCTGCCTTATTATTACAACCACTCTCCTCTTTAGCAAATAAGCATACTTCAAAAATAAAATTGGTCATTGTGGGTACAGGACACAGGGGCAGCGGGTTCTGGACGCAAAGCCTGTTGAAGAATTTTGGAGCGTATGCTGAGTTCGTTGGTCTTTGTGATCATAACCCCGGGAGGGTTAACCATGTAAAAAAAACACTTAATGTTAATTGCCCTGTGTTTACCAGTTTTGATGACATGCTGAAAAACACCCAACCCGATTATGTGATCGTAACTACAACAGATTCCACGCATGACGAGTTTATCATTAAAGCACTGGAAGCCGGTATTGATGTGATAACAGAGAAACCAATGACGACAGACGAAACCAAATGCGCTGATATTATTGCAGCGGAGAAGAAGAGTGGCAAAAAAGTGACGGTTGCTTTTAATTACCGGCACAGCGTTCACAATATGCAATTGAAAGAAATACTGCACAGCAACCGGATTGGCAAAATAACATCCGTTGATTTTAACTGGTACCTGAATGTGCACCATGGAGCGGATTATTTCCGCCGCTGGCATGGATTAAAAAAATTCAGCAACTCCTTATTTGTACACAAATCCACTCATCATTTTGACCTGTTGAATTGGTGGCTTAATGCTGAACCTGTGGAAGTAAGCGCTTATGGTTCGCTTGATCATTATGGGAAGAATAATTCGTTTCGTGGTACCAACTGCAGAAGCTGTGAACATAAAAGCGGGTGCAAATTTTATTGGGATATTACAAAAGATGAACGCCTTACCAACCTGTATGTAAAAAATGAGCAGTATGATGGCTATCACCGGGACGGGTGTGTGTACAGGAATGAGATTGATGTATTTGATAAAATGAGCGCACAAATTTTATATGCCAATGGGGTGGTGGCTAATTATTCCTTAACCACCTACTCCCCTTACGAAGGATGGCAGATCGCATTCAATGGTATCAACGGCAGGATAGAAACATGGGAAGATATTCCTTATCTCCAAAAGCTGCCGGAAGACCAGTCAAAGAAACATGCTGTTGAAATGAGCAATGCAGATGATGCCCTGCCGGGTGAGGTAAGAGAAATATTATTGATGGAAAATTTTGCAGGCAAACAGGAAGTGTTTACCACGCCTAAAATCAAGGGTGGTCATGGCGGCGGTGATATAAGAATGCAGCGGAGGATCTTTGTTGACAAAAATGACAACCCTTACAACTGTATGGCAGGTACCAGGGATGGGGCCATGTCGATACTGATAGGCATTGCAGCAAGAAAAAGCATTGAATTAAAAAGACCGGTTAGAATCAGCGAGTTGACGGAAATGGTGCCGATGGCCAACAGGTTTTAAACATTGTTTTTAAAACGGTGGAAAGTTTGCCACAAAGCCCTTTGCATGTTGTACCTTACTTGCTCAACAAGATTGTTTCATTGTAAAAAACGTTTGTTATGCCAATTGTAAAAGTAATTGAGGTGATATCCTCTTCTGAAAAAAGTATTGATGACGCCATGCGCAATGCAGTAAGGGAAGCTTCCAAATCTGTCAGGAACATAGACTCTGTTTATGTAAAAGACATTAAAGCGCATGTAAAAGATGGAGAGATAACCACCTTTGGCTGTGTCTGTAAAATTTCTTTCCGGCTCGATTAAACATCCTGTAAAATGATCAACCGCCTGCGAAGGCGGTTTTTTTATGGCCGATAAAAACTTAATACGTTATAACCTAACTTTAGCCGGCCAAAACGCTGCCTTCAATGTATCATTCCACTAAACACAAGATCCATGTCCTTCTTCATCCTGAGTTGGGCGACACCCGCTGGGACAAAATACTGAATGCCTTTATTATTGTTCTTATAGTACTGAATGTGGCAGCAGTAATACTGGAAACAGTGCAGCCTATTCACGATAAGTATGCGGTATTCTTTCACTATTTTGATATGGTGTCTGTGTTCATTTTTACCATTGAATATTTGTTGAGGGTTTGGAGCTGCAACCACGACCCCAGGTACCAGCATAAATTTCATGGAAGGTTGCACTATATATTTTCTACAGAAGCTTTGATCGACTTAATTGCCATTTTACCTTTTTATATCCATGTGGTGGTTGGCTTAGACCTGCGGGTATTGAGGATATTAAGGCTGCTCAGATTTTTCCGCCTTTTCAGGTTGACGGCCTATATGAAGTCGGCCAAGATGGTGAGAAGTGTTTTTACACTAAGGGCAAATGAGCTGAAACTGAGTTTTGTGCTGATTACTTTTGTTATCATCATCGCTTCCTGCTTAATGTACTTTGCCGAGCATAATACACAGCCTGATAAATTTTCCAGCATACCGGCTACCATGTGGTGGGCGGTAGTAACGGTAACCTCTATTGGTTATGGTGATATGGTGCCAATAAGTACCTTGGGCAAAACCCTGTCCGGTATCATATCGTTTATGGGACTGGCCATTTTTGCGTTACCTGCCGGTATCATCACAGCCGGATTTTTAGAAGAGATCGGCAAGGCTAAAAGAAAGAAACATATCAATTGTCCGAATTGCCACCAGCCCATCAATGTAGACGATCTGCATCAAGATCATCACGAACATCATTGATCTTCATCCAAACTCTTTTCTATATTTTCAACTTTTTTCCATTAAACGGAAATTAGCCTACCAATCATTTTTGCAAGTCATTGTTTTTCAATTAGTTAAAATCTGGCATTTCGCTGGACTACGGGTATGTATCCTGCAAACAAACTGAACATAACAAACGGATACAAGTGCAGGTTTTTTAATCATTACCCAAAAATTGAAAACACATGGAACGCAACTGGTATGTCATCTGCACTACGAAGAAAAAAGAGAAAAAAGTAGTTTCTATTCTAAACAAAAAAGGTATTGAAAACTATTGCCCTTTTACTATCAGGGAGATTAAGAATGTTTCAAGAAGTATGAAGGAATATGGACCGATGTTTACATCATTTGTGTTTGTGAAAGTGGAAGCTGTTGAACTAAGTAAATTGACAAGACTGCCCTACATTGTAAACTCCCTTTACTGGAGATCATCTCCCGCTGTAATCAGTGCTGATGAGATCAATGCCATAAAAATGATGGAAGAGAATTACAACTGTATTGCAATTGAAAATACGGGTGTAAACACCACAGAAAAAGTTAGCATCGTTGAAAGAAATATTACAGGCTACAGCAACAATGTTGTATCTGTAAAACACCAGGGCATTACAGTAAAACTGCCCACCTTGGGCTACTCACTTACGGCAGACCGTATAAAGGAAAAACAATCGCCGGTAATTTTTAAAAAGAAAACAGCATTACAGGCGATAACGCAGAGTATTAATTCATTCTTCTACTAAAAATGTAACAGCAACATATTATTCCCAGCACTAAAACCAGGCACAGCAACCGTACCCGGCAGCGAAAGCTCCGGGTTTCTTTTTTGCCATTATTAATTAATATAACAATTTGAAAACACAGCTATCTGATTGTGAGGCAACGTTGCCTCTCCCCATGCTAATAATTCCACGCAGACTTGCTTGCCGGCAGGCAGGAATGAGGAGAACTCAGTGGGAAGACAACTTCGTTGTAAGTTTTTCAAAATGAAACATACCCAGTTTCAAGAACTCTATAAGTTTAAATTCAACAGCTATCAAATGGGAAGTAATGCTGCGCTCTCTGCCTTTCAGCCTGCCAATAGTACCACGCAGAGGTAATAGGGGAACGAAGGCGACACACAACATCATTGTTAATTACTCAAAATGACCGGCTTGTCATAATCAATTAAATTATTTTTTACGGTTCTGCCTTCCTATTTTAGCAAACTTTTTTACTGCGTATGTACAAAGCTGTTTTTACCGACATGGATGGCACATTGCTCACTGAGCAGCACACTGTGAGCCATATTACCCAAAAAAAAATAAGCCAGCTTATCAGCAAAGGAATACTGGTGATACCCATATCAGCAAGGCCGCTGCATGGCATGCTGCATATTACGGAGCATGTTTTTCCGCAGGACATACCTGTGGTGAGCCTGAACGGGAGTTATATCTGGCATAAAGAAAGTATTATTTACCAGGCTGCCGTGCCGCTTGCTGAGGCAGAAGCAGTGAACAAGCTGGCTACAAAATACCCGGTGTCGGCTATGTATTACAGCCAGATGGAATGGTATGCAAATGACCATACGGATGCGGTAAAAAAAGAACAAAAGATAACACCGGTTCATGCAACTGTACAGCCCTTTGAAAAGACCATCGCTGCCTGGACTGAGAAAAAAACGGGTCCTAACAAAATTCTGATAGCAGGCGACCCTGCTGTTATTTTAGCAGTGGAGCAGGAAATGCTGCAGTTTTTTGGCCATACTGTAAATATTTTTAAATCGCAGCCCAAATATGTTGAAGTGATGAACAGGGAAGCTTCTAAAACCAAGGCCATGCAGTTTATTATGGACATGTATGGATTAAAACAAGAAGAAGTGATTGCTATTGGAGATAACTACAATGATAAAGGCATGATAGAATTTGCCGGTTTGGGTATTGCCATGGGCAACGCACCTGATGAAATAAAGGCTGCTGCTGATATGGTAACGGACACCAATAACCGCGACGGCGTGGCCAGTGTGCTGGATAAAATTTTTGCGTAAATACTCATCGATATTCACTCCATGTGAAAAATTTAATTCTGCATCTTGAAACGATACGACAGCTGGCCACTGAAAAGGAAAATGAAAATGAGAATTTTCGTTTTTTCTTAAAAGAGCAGGATGGAGAACTTATTGATAAAAAAGTGCAGCGCCTGAATGAATGGGTTACTGAAAAAACAGACTGCACCAGCTGCGGCAACTGTTGCAAGAGTTTACTGATCAATGTTACTACAAACGAAGCTGAATCCTTAGCAGCACATTTACAAACTTCTTTAGAAACAATAAAAGAAAGATATCTTGACGTAAGCCCGGGGGGCAAGATGGTCATAAGCAGCATACCCTGCCATTTCTTACAAGGTACCAAATGCAGCATCTACGAAAAACGCTTTGAAGGCTGCAGGGAGTTCCCCCATTTAGACCGGGCCAATTTTACACAACGCCTGTTTGGAACAATGATGTATTATGGCACTTGCCCCATTATTTTTAATGTAATTGAATTATTAAAGGAAGAACTGGAATTTAAAACTGTTTAAATCCAGCATTCCTTACCGGCCTGCAATAATAACAGTTGCATTTACATGCTATTTTTTCTATCTTAACCAAAAACTGTATTGCATGAGATTTAAATTAATTGCGGCAGCAGGCATTATCCCGGTAATTTTTGTTGCCGCAGTAACACTTTCTGACAGCAAAAAGGAAATAATTCCCGTAAAAGTTTCCGCAGAAGCAATCCTGAAAAGTAAACAGATCATTCAATGTTCACCTGACTGGGCAAGTATTGATGAAGATAGCCTTGCCAACAGTATCAGCGTATTGCCGGGATGGGGCAACTACGTTTGGAATATCAGCGCAGCAAATGACAGTGCCCGTTTTTATTTTAACCAGGGCATCAATTTGTACTATGCCTTTCATATTATAGAATCGATGGCTTCCTTTAAAAAAGCAGCATTATTTGATGAGAACAGTGCCATGATCTACTGGGCACAGGCATTGGCCTATGGACCAAACATCAATGATTTTGCGTATGCTGCCACTCCGGAAGCATTTGCTGCTGCACAAAAAGCTGTAGCCTTAAAAGAAGGCTGCAGTGCAAAAGAAAAGGCCCTGGTTAATGCAATGGCGGTTCGGTATACAATGGACAGCACCAACAGCAGGGAAATATTAAACCAATTGTATGCCGACAAGATGAAGCAGGCATTTACTGATTTTAAACAGGATGCAGATATAGGTGCATTGTATGCAGATGCCATGATGCTGCAGCATCCCTGGGATTACTGGAATCATAACGGTACCGCACAACCGTGGACGCCAGAAATAAACAGCGTACTGGAAACTGTTTTAAAGAAAACGCCTGAACATCCTGGCGCCAATCATTATTATATCCACTCCATTGAAGCATCGCCCAATCCTTCCAGGGCCCTTGCCAGTGCAGACCGCCTGGGAATATTAATGCCCGGTGTAGCACATATGATACACATGCCCTCGCATATTTACATCCGCAGTGGCAATTATAAAAAAGGCATAACAGTAAATGAGCAGTCGGTAAAAGGATATAACCTTTATTTAAAACTATACCCGGAGGTACAGAATAATGCCCCACTCTACCTGTTTCATAACCTGCACATGCAAACCGCCTGTGCCATGATGAGAGCCAATTATGAATACAGTAATAAGAGTGCCAATGAATGCAGTCATGGCTTTGACACGGCTTTTCTTTCGCTACCCCAACCGATGGGCAACTTTATCCAGTATGTATACATGACCAATTTTATAAACAATGTACGTTATGGAAAATGGGACAGTATATTGAATGCAGCAGGCATAGAAGACAGGCATACCTATGCAAATGCATTGTGGCATTGGGCAAGGGGCATGGCGTTTGCGGGTAAAAATAAACTGGCCGATGCAGCCACCGAGTTGCAGCTGATGCAGGAAAAAATGAAACACCCGGATATGTTTATTACTATGGAGCCATTTAACTCCCCGGATGCGGCAGCTAAAGTGGCGGAAAAAATTTTGCAAGGTGCCATCGCTGTCAAACAAAAAAATTATACCGCAGCGATCTCATTTTTTGAAGCAGCTGTTGCCAATGAAAATGCAATGATCTACAACGAACCCAGGGACTGGCTGTTGCCTGCAAGGCAGTACCTCGGAAATGCCTTGTTGCTCGCAGGAGAAAATATAAAAGCAGAAGAAATTTTTAACGCCGATCTTAAAGAAAATCCCAATAACCACTGGGCTTTAACAGGCAAATTCCGGGCTTTAAAAAAGCAACATAAAAATGCAGCGGCAGAAAAGGTGAAGAAGCTGTATTCGAAAGCTATAGAAGGAACCGATATAGGAGAAGGCTATATTGTATTTTAATTTATATTTGAGCGCAACCAAATTTGATTTTTTTAAGACTTACAAAAGCGTAAATAATCATGGACGATTATTAAAGCGCATTCTATTCATTCATAAAAATTAAACAAAAATGAAACTCACCAAAGGATTACTTGCCGTAGCCATTGCAGCTATCACCGGGCTTACAAGCTGCGGACCCAAAGATGCAGACATCAAAGCGGAAATTGACAAATCCATCCAGGCCAATGCAGACATGACCGGTCTTACTGCCAGTGTAAACGAAGGCGTGGTAACGCTGAGTGGCACTTGTAAAGATGAAGAGTGCAAAACCCAATGCGTAAAAGCTGTGGGCGAAATGAAAGGTGTAAAAAGCGTGGTAAACAATATTACTTTACCTGCACCACCTCCGCCACCTGTGCAAGAGCCTGCATCCGTAACAACCGCATTGGATGAAGCTACTCAACAAAAAGTAAAAGATGGTTTGAAGGACATCCCGGGGGTTACTGTAAGTTTTGAGGGTGACAAAGCGGTACTGTCTGGTGAAGTGACCAAAGCAAACCGTGTGAAGATCATGCAAATGCTGGCTGCTGCCAAGGTAAAATCGGATGTAACCAAACTGGCAGATAAAAAATAATCGATCAATTATCACTTTAAAATTTTAATACAATGGCATTACAGGACAAATATGCAGAACTATTGCAAACCGCCAACGGACTTGGTGTTTCCAACCTTGCAGTGGCAGAAAAAGATGGCGTATTGCACGTTAGCGGAACAGCCGGTTCTACTGCTGATTACGACGCTTTATGGGCATTATATGATAAGATAGACCCCAATATGACCAGCGGTGATCTGATGATGAACATCGACATTAAAGCAGACGCCGGGGCACAATTAAAAGTAACCACCGACAGCACCAATCTTAACATCAGGAGTACGCCAAGTACCGAAGGTGACATCGTTGGTAAAGCGGCTCACCATGAAATTGTGACATTGGTAGAAAAAACCGATGACAGCTGGTGGAAGATCAGGACCAAGGATGGCGAAGAAGGATATGCCTATGCTCAATATCTTTCTCCTATGTAAAAGTTATATGCTATTTATATTAACGTCCCCAACTTCGTTGGGGACGTTTTTGTTTACCTTTGCCCCATGAAAACATTTATAAAATCAATTGCGGTAGCTCAATTATGCTGCGTTTTGTTTTCCTGTACTGCACAGGTAAAAAACAATTTAACCGCTGATGAATTTGAGAAAGGCATCAACAATAAAGATTCTATACAAATTTTAGATGTACGTACACCCGGTGAGTATGCAGGCGGGCATTTAAAAGGCGCACTGCTGGCCGACTGGAATAATAAAAAAGAATTTGACCGCAGGATAGCTTTTATTGACAAGAACAAACCTGTGTATGTATATTGCCTTGCGGGTGGCAGAAGTGCTGCAGCGGCTGATAAAATGAGGGCTGCCGGTTACCAGCAGGTATTCGAACTTAATGGCGGTATCAACTCCTGGAAAGCAGCTGGCAAACCAGTTGAAGGAAAAACTGAGGGTAAACAAATGACCATAGAAGAATTTAATGGTGCCATCCAGTCTGCAGGAACCGTATTGGTTGATTTTGGCGCTGAATGGTGCCCGCCGTGCAGAACAATGGAACCCGTTTTAAAAAACCTGGAAGCCAGCCATGCAGGTAAATTTTTATTGGTAAAAGTGGATGGCGGAAAAGATGAAGCCGTAATGAAAGCATATAATGTTACTGCACTGCCGGTCTTTATTATTTTTAAAGATGGAAAGCAGGTTTGGAGAAAAGATGGTGTGGCAGATGTAGAAGAGATTGCTAAGAACTTCTAACTCATTTTGTTTCATTATTAAATTAAAGCCTGCAGTCAATCGACTTGCCTTCAGTAAGAATTAGTTCTTTTTTACTTGTAATGGTTCTCAAAACACGCCCTTTACTATCAAAATAAATTGCTTTTATAATGCAATCATCAGCATAGTAAAGTTCTTTCTCTAAAATGCCAGTTTTGGCAAAATACTTAGCCGGACCATTCATTTTGTTTTTACTATACAGTATCTCAAAATAACCACCGTCTTGTTTATACCCTGCAGTCTTGCCATTTTTCAGATCATTTTTATATTCGGCACTGTAAATGAGTTTACCATCAGCATAATATTCCATGATTCCATTTTTTTCACCACAACACATTTCGGTTTTCATATATAAACTTCCATCCTTCTCAAAGCTTACATGCAGAGAGTCGTTTATAGAGTACCAAAGTTCACCGGTATCATAGAATCTTTTAAAATTCAGGGGAACGAATTTCCCGTTTTTAATCCTACCCACTCCCTCCCCTGCGACTTCACCATTTTCATAAAAACTCTTTTCATAAATAAAGATGCTATCTTTTTCTATTTGAAAAGATCTGAGACTTCCATTTGAATAGTAGACCCGGTTGATGCTATCCTGTGAAAAAGCTGTAAAGACGGTTAACGAAAAGGAGATTGTTATTAATAAGAATTTCATTTTAAATGAAATTTAATCCTGCGTAGCCTCTTTTATAAAATCACTTACCAGATAACTGATCAGTTTACCGGTAGATTCATTTCTTCTTCCGTCTGTTAATTGGGTGGCACCTTCACAAATATGCAGGTAGGCAACCTTGGCATCCTGGGCAGCAAAAGTTATATACTGCCTGGCGTGCAAGACACTTATACCAGATGGAGAAACGCCGCTGCTCAATGTATTTTCAATGCTGTTTAAATCCAGTTCAATACCGGCATAAGTATCTTCTGTAAAACCAGTGGCATGTGCCACAGCCTGTATGAAATTTTTCTTTTCTCTTATAAAAATATCCTCGTAGGTAACGTAGTCTATAAACGGATCGTTGTGAATATCCATCAATACAGTTTGCGGAATATAATTTTCATGCAGGCACAAATTACAGAACTTACCTAAAAAACCATCTTCGCTGGCATAGCGAAAACCATTACCACTGTGTCTTCCTTCTGTTGTACGGAAATCCGGGTGTGCATCTAGATTGATGGCGTTTATCTGCGCCAATGGTATCAACTCTGCCTTGTTCAATCCCTTGGCAACGCCTTTGATAATGGGATATGCATTGTTTTGCCCTCCACCAATTACAATAGGGATTTTTTTGGCTGCTGCAATTATTTTGATGATGGCTTCCACTTCTTCATCAATCAAATGCAATGCATGGCGGTAAGCATCTATCAATTCATCCTGGCCGTAGGCGGTATTTTCTATCAGGTATTTGATATCACCGAAATCAAAATGACCTAATAAAAGCACTTCCTCGCCAGTAACAAAATCGTTGCTCTCCACATTTACAAACTCCGACAAAAAAGGGAGCCAGTTTGTATCTGCACCCCCGGTTCCATAATTACCTTTTACGCCTATATCTTCTGGTATGCCCAGCAACACATATTTTGCGGTGGACTGCTCCAGTTGCTGCGTCCAGTCACTTTCGGATTGTATATTCTTCACCCGCTCCCCTATCCTGGTCTCAAAACGGCGAACCTTCGTAAGGGAGAGTATATCTTCTTTACTGTAAAATTTAAAGTGCTTCATATAGGGAAGGTAGGAAAATTTGATTAATAGAAAACGGATTTGAAAATGCTGTGTTACCGGGTGGGGAATTTTTATCTTACCGGGCTTATTATCACCTGCACTTTTATTATTGCAGAAGCATCGCTAATCATTTATCCTGGGAAAGATTGTAAAGTACAGAAGGAATGAGAAGTTTGTTCAGATCCGGGACCCGGCCGGAAGATCTACCAGCCAGACAGGTTGGTGGGACATCCCAATTTGCCTTTACCCTGTTTATTGCCGCCGGAATTACCCTGGAGCCGGAAACTAAATGACAGCCCGACGGTGTAGTAGAAATCCTTACTGCCGGGGTTACCCCTCCTTGTTGTAGCATCTGGGTAAGGCTGGTTATTTTTTATTTCATCTCCCCTAAAAGAGTAGTCAACAGCTGCCTGGCCATTATTAGCCCTCAATTCGTCTTCATCGGCAAAACTGGCACTTACATCATCAAGATAGTCCGTAAATAATTTACGTAGTGCAACTTCAAGCCTCACATTTACCATATCACTCAGGGCCATTTTTAAACCACCCCCAAAAGGAACCGCCAATTGATTGAGACCATATTTTTTTCTTCCAAGAAAAAATCCCTGCCCCTCTGTACCTAATGGCTGCAAGTACACTTTGTTGCCCGAAGAATCAAGAGTATATGGATTAAAATGATAGCCAGCCACACCTGCAAAAATATATGGCACCACTGTATGTTCATATGAATTAAAGATGTCGAATTCAGCGCCGATATGCACTTCGGTTATTTTGCTCTGGAAGTTGAGATTGCGGTCCTTGTTAAACTGGCCCAGTTTGTCATCACCTCCTATTTTGCCTGTTAAAACACCCAACCGGAAATACAGCTTGTCTGTAGCTTCAAAATAAAAACCACCTCCAAAAAAGGGTCTCGCCTGGCTAAATGTAAAACGTCTTGGCTGTAAGTCGCCCTGGTAATTCATGGCGCCACCGGTTAAAAAGAAATGTATATCCTGTGCAGCGGAAAATTGACTGATAGCACAAAAAAGTATAAAAGATAAAAGTTGTTTCATTGCTTTGGAGGCTGCAAATATAGTTTTTTAAAAGCAGGAAATTTAAGCTGGCTCAATGAAACTTAGTAACTGCTGTAATTGGAGTGCAATGTTCAGACAATATCTGCACTTTGTTTTTGATCTTTACAATTACGATACTGCAGCGTTGGTCTTCCCTGAACGGCACACCCCGGTAAATGCCTTTGCCCTCCCATTCAGAACTAACTACAGCCGTATTTTCATATAACGTAACCCGGATGGCATGCCGCCAAACAGAATCAAGTTTATAAACAGGCGAACCGGCCGTTTCCACCACGCCCTGCCTGCTGAACAAACCGCCACTTTGCGTAAAATAAATGTAAGAAGGCGCTAACGTAGAATCTACCAGCTGTACATTTTTGTTTTTCCACCCCTCATCAAAACGGCTGATCACATCCAGCACTTCTTTTTCAGTAAGCTTTGGGAGCTTTTTACAGGAAGAAAATAAAACGAAAGAGATCAGAGAGATTGTAAGCAATTTCCTCATGCCGCAAATATACTTTACATGTTAAACTTTCAACTGTGTTAACCACCCAAATAATTTTTTTGTTCATTTTAAAAAAAAGTCCAAATCTTTGCATCCTTCAATTATTTGAACTATGAGGTTCTGTTAACAGTAGTTTTTTCGTAAAGCTGCTATCATTTTCCCGGTCACATTATCTTTCAGCAAACGCTGCTGAGTTTTATTTCATTTACAAAAAGAGTCTCATGTTGAATAATCAATCTCAATCTATATCTGTCCGCTTTAACAATTTAAAGAGCATTATCCTGCAGTCTCTAAAGGGAGAAGAACAGGATTATACCACCGGCAGCATTCGCCGGGCCGTTATCTTACTTGCCATACCGATGGTGCTGGAAATGTGTATGGAAAGTGTATTTGCGGTGGTGGATATTTTCTTTGTAAGCCATATTGGTAAACATGCCACATCGGTTGTAGGCCTTACGGAGTCTGTTATCACCATTGTGTATTCGCTTGCAATGGGTATGAGTATGGCAGCCACGGCAGTAGTGGCAAGGCGGGTGGGTGAAAAAAATCCTGCAGCTGCTTCCAAAGCCGGAATGCAGGCCATGCTGATTGCCGTAGCCATCACCATCCTTATCAGCATTGCCGGATTTATATACGCAGAAGAACTATTGCAATGGATGGGTGCAGAGCCCGAGACAATTGCATCCGGGATTAATTATACCAGGATCATCATGGCGGGCAGTATCGTGATCATGCTGTTGTTTTTGCTCAATGGAATTTTTCGTGGGGCCGGTGATGCCATGATGGCCATGAAAAGTTTATGGCTTGCCAATATTTGCAATATCATTTTATGCCCGTTATTTATTCGTGGGCTTGGACCAATCCCTGCCATGGGTGTTACAGGTGCTGCTATTGCCACCACCCTTGGCCGAGGTATTGGCGTGTTATACCAGTTTTATCATTTATTTGATGGTAAGCGGATGGTAAAGTTTGCAGTAAAATATTTTACACCCGATTGGAAAGTGATCCGTTCAATTGTGGACATTGCCTGGCCTGCTACGCTGCAGTTTCTAATTGCCTCCGGAAGCTGGATCATCCTGGCAAGACTGGTGGCTCAAACCGGGCATAGCGATGCAACTGCCGGTTACCAGATCGCAATAAGAATTGTGATGTTTTTTTTGTTGCCAGCCTGGGGGTTGAGTAATGCGGCAGCAACATTAGTTGGACAAAATCTCGGCGCCTTACAACCACAAAGGGCAGAAGATTCCGTTTTAAAAACAGCGAAGTACAATGCTATTTTTATGTTCGTGGTTTCCGCCATCATCATTGTTTTTGCACCGCAGGTCATTTCCTTTTTTACAAAAGATCCACTGGTGGCTGGATATGCGGTGGATGCTGCCCGTATAGTAAGCGCTGGCTATGTTTTTTATGCTATTGGAATGGTGATGTCGAATGCGTTTAATGGTGCAGGCGACAGCCGTACACCCACCATCATCAATTTGTTTGGATTTTGGTTTTTTCAAATACCACTTGCTTATATCCTGGCAAAAGTTTTTGACATGGGGCCACTGGGTGTTTTTATTGCCATACCGGTTGCAGAAACGGCTATTAGTATTGTTGCGTTTATTTTATTTAAAAAAGGGAAATGGAAGTTGAAGAAAGTGTAATGTCAAAAACAGAATGCTGACTTTAATCTTTTATAAAGGCTGGTTGCTCCCTGGCCGGAATCATGATCTGGCTGCTTAGGTCTGGAAATGTTTCTTTTAATTCATCTACTGATTTGGTGGATGTATCTATAAAATGCCAGGTTTTACCATTGTTAGATGACATTGCTATCAGGTAACCAGTGGTCAGTAATTTTCCTCCTTCCACTTTTAATTGAATGTGTTGTGGCACCACCGATTGGAGCGATGTTTTAGTTGCTACAATGGCAGTTGGTTCGCCACAACGCATATCAATAAAAGCAACGCCGTTTTCTTCCATATCTGTCATCGTCTTCTTGAGTACAGTGACCATTTTTTGTTTTCCTCCCATCATAGCAACGATTTTGGGATGAACATACTTTATGTAGTCAGCATAATTTTTTGCCAGGAAAAGCCGGGCCATATCTGCTGATGCTGCTTTCAGATTTGAGAGACCCGTTTCAGCAGTAGTAACTGCCTGCGCAAAAGTGGCCTGTAAGGAAAATACCAAGACTGCTAAAAATATAATTCTTTTCATATTGTACTGTTTACAATTATTCGCTTCCCTTACTCATGGCTGCTTTTCTTAAATCGGCGGATAAGCTACTTCCCAAATATTTTTCGATCAGCGCATGAACGCCATAAATAACCGGCGTAAGCAATATGGCTACTGCCACTTTATAAATATAGTTACCCGTTCCTGTTACCAGCACCTGGTGAAGGCTCCAGGGTTCACCCTGTCCGCTTTGAATCCGCTTGCCAATATAAAAAGCAATGAACAATACCACGAAACTGTCAATAAGCTGTGATACCAATGTAGAACCTGTTGCCCTGAGCCAGATGCGCTTATCCCCGGTGATCTTTTTTATGCGGTGGAATATCAACACATCCAGCACCTGACCAACTAAAAATGCCACCATCGAACCAATGATGATCCATACTCCCTGGCCAAAAATACCCCTGAAAGCATTGTTGGCATTATCAATACCATTGCCAACAGAAAAATATTCTGAAGGACTCAGGTGAATAGCAGCCGTAATAACAAAGAAAACAAAACTGATAAGTCCCACCGTTAAGTACGATAAAAACTTCACGCCTCTTGGACCATAATATTCATTGATAATGTCCGTCATTACAAAAACCACCGGCCACAGCAACACGCCTGCAGTCAAATGAAAACTGAAGGGGCTTCCAAACAGATTGATATTGGCCCGCTCCACACCAACCGTATCCTCCAGTGAAAAGATTTTTACACCGATCATTTCCGCCGTAAGAGCATTCACAATAAAAAAACCTGCAAGAAAAATAAAAAGTTTGGTGCTTTTATCTTTTAGAATGGTATGTATCATCAGTACAATTTAAAATAAAAAAACTGACAAATTAAAAACAGTAAGTTAACCCAAACAAGCCATTTTGCAACCGGGACTGGCTTTCTTACAATAAGAAAAAACAGGTATGTAGTTGCAAAAACAACATTCACAAATACCGAAGCGATACCCAAAATTGCCAGTGTCCCTTCAACTGCAGGCAATGGCAGTATAGCATCCCTGCTGCCCAGCCTATCCGGATTTTTCTCCAGCTCGTTCATCACAACAAAAATGAGAAAGCAAAGGTTGCAGAGGAATG
>Ga0075163_10004113_pt1 | contig 19511 bp, 16 predicted proteins | sample JI1023141ADNA_FD_71478 | JGI IMG/M metagenome (GOLD analysis project Ga0075163, IMG submission 71478) | Wastewater effluent complex algal communities from Wisconsin, to seasonally profile nutrient transformation and Carbon sequestration -... | ecosystem: Engineered > WWTP > Effluent > Algae...
ACCATGGAAACTTGCTCACTGAAGTTGACTCCGCCCATGATGCTTCCTACCAAAGGCATGAGGATATCATTGACCAATGAGCCGACGATCTTTCCAAACGCGCCGCCGATGATGACACCCACAGCAAGGTCTAGCACGTTTCCACGCATGACGAATTCTTTGAATTCTTTTAACATATTGATCGCTCCTTGAATGCTTTGAATGATAAATGGATTCTATGTTAGGAAGGATGCCTTGTCAACAATTCGGTATTGGTTGGGGTGGGTTGATTCAGAGGCGGGGCTGGCAGTTCGTTGTGAATCAATTGTCAGGTGGAAAAGAGGCGAAAATTCATGATGTCGCCGCAAACTCGGGGGAATTTGTCATATATCTTTTTTAAAACAGTCCTCCAGTAGGGTTTTTTGCCAATTATTAGGGCATTTTCTATGTAAAAAGGGACTATACATCTTATACTGTGAGGGCGTGTTGACGTACCTAAAGAATTAGGTATAATCTAATTTGCTAGTTTTGGTTTTTACGAACCATTTATTAGGTTTTATTTAATGAAGGAGGTGAACTGGCCGAAGATATGGATAAAACGCAAGTTTAATTTGTGTCCAAAAAATCAACCCCCTACATTTTCTTCTTTGGAGGAGAAAAAAACATGTTACGAAACCGTTTGTTTTTTGTTATGGGTTTGCTGGTTATCGCCAGTGTAATCCTTTCTGCCTGCGGTGGCACTGCCCCCGTTGCGACAGAAGCCCCCGCCGCTGCTACTGAAGCTGCTGTTGCTACAGAAGCTCCTGCTGCTACAGAAGCTGCTGCTGAGCAGACTTCCTTCACCACCCCTCACCCCATTTTGGGCGACCTCAAAGTACGTCAGGCTTTGTCCTACTGCACCAACAAAGCCGATTTGATCAAGTCTGTGTATCCTCTTCTCAATGAAGAACAACAGGCTTCCTTGGTTATGAACACCTTCATCCCTCGCGCTCACTGGGCTTATGCTGGTGATGAGAATGTAACCGTTTACGAATATGATCCCGCCAAGGGCGCTGCTTTGCTCGACGAAGCTGGCTGGACCCTGCAAGAAGGCGCGGACTTCCGCACCAATGCTGCTGGTGATCAACTCTCCCTGAAGTTCACCACCACCTCCGCTGCTTTCCGCCAGACTTGGGCTGCCATTTGGGAAGCTCAGATGGCTGAATGCGGTATCCAGGTCATCCGCTTGCATGCTCCTGCTTCTTGGTGGTTCGGCGATACCACTGGTCTCGCCCGCCGCGACTATGAATTGGGCGCGTTTGCTTGGGTTGGTCAGGCTGACCCCGGTGGTCAGACCCTCTATGCTTGCGATCAGATTCCTCTGCCCGAAAACGGCTGGGCTGGCCAGAATGCAATGGGTTGGTGTAATGAACTCGCCAGCACCAACATCAAGTTGGCGAACAACACCCTCATCAAAGACGACCGCATTGCTGCTTACACCATCGTACAGCAGGAATTCACCAAGGACGTCCCCAGTATTCCTTTGTTCAACCGCACCGAAACCTTCGCTACCTCTGCTGATTTGAGCGGTTTCGCTCCCGCTCCTGGACAGGAATACTACAACTACAACGTTCAGGAATGGGCTAAGGCTGGTTCCGACACCGTCATCCTCGGCTTTACACAGGAACCCGCTTCCTTGTTCACCTTGGTTGAAGATGCTTTCGTTGCCAACATTGCGTATCAGATTGTTCGCCCTTCACAGGAAACCCACTTGAACTACGAGTACAAGGCTTCCCTGGTCAAGGATCTCCCAACAATCGAAAATGGTGGCACCACCAATAACGATGTTGAGGTTTCTGAAGGCACCAAGGTTGTGGATGCCGATGGTAATGTTGTCGATCTCGCCGCTGGCGTGTTCGTTAACAATGCTGCTGGCGAACGCGTTGAATTCACCGGTGGAACCATCACCATGAAGCAGCTCGTTTCCCGCTTTGAACTCATTGACGGCCTGACCTGGGAAGATGGTACACCCGTCTCCAGCGCTGACCTCGAATTGAGCAAGACCATTGCCTGCGATCCCGAATCCGGCGCTACATCCTTCATCGTTTGCGATAAGACCGCCAACGTTGAGTTCCTCGCTGATGCTGTTGGTTATGTTCAGACTTGGATTCCTGGCGTTCAGGACCCGCTATACTATGTACCTGTTTGGGGTCTCTATCCTGCCCATCAGGTTATCTCCGATGGCCGCACTTTGGCTGATGTCCCCGCTGCTGAGTGGGCAACCCTCCCCGAAGTTGCTGAGAAGCCTCTTTCCTATGGTCCTTACAAGCTTGTTGAATGGGTCAAGGGCGAAAAGTTGGTCTTCGCTGCTAATGAATATTGGGTCGGCGGCGCTCCTGCCTCCCCGAACCTCGTCATTCAGATCATAACCCCCGAATCAGCAGAAGCTTTGCTCCTCGGTGGTGAGATCGACATTCTGGATTCAACCTCCCTGGCTGGTCTCAATGAGACTTTGCAGGCTGCTGAAACTGAAGGTAAGATCGTTACCTACACCGAAGCTGGCGGCACATGGGAACACATTGACATCCAGTTGTTCCTCCGCTAATTTGTAAGTAGTATATTAAGCTAAGCAAGAATGGGGTAGGCATCACAAGTGCCTACCCCAAAATATGAAAAAATCCCCCTGCTTTTTGTTGGAGAAGTTATGACAGCGTATCTGATCCGTCGTGTTTTGCAATCGATTCTGGTGGTTTTTATTTCAGCAGTCGCCACGTATGTACTTTTGAGTTTTGCGCCTGGGGGTCCAATGGCTGGTTTACGCCAGATTCAGCAATCCGGACGTTTTAAGATAACTGAAGAAGATATAGCCCGCATCCGCGCCTCCTTTGAGTTGGATCTAAACCTTTGGGTTCGTTTTAGCCGCTGGTTAATCGGCGCGCCTAATGGACCCGTAACAATCGGAGGACAGGAATATTTTGCTGATATGGTTGTCGGTTGTCGCAAGCCAATAGAAGCTGAAGTATTAAATTCAAACGGAATTCCTGAGATTATTGTTGTTGGATGCAAGGAAAACGTTTATATGAAAGACCTTGTTGGTCGAAGGACCAGCCGGGGAATTCTCTTTGGCGATTTCGGTTTATCCTGGCGTATTTTGCGTGATCGCCCTGTAAGTGATTTGATCGAGAGCCGTTTATCTAAGACCCTTCAGTTGATCGGGCTTGAGACTATTTTATCTCTCGTCATTGGTATTCCACTAGGTATTTATTCTGCTGTTCGGCAGTATTCTAAATTTGATTATATTTTTACCACTCTGGCATTTATGGGGTCAGCCATGCCAAGTTTCTTCTTTGGTTTGCTTTTGATCCTGATGTTTTCCATTATTCCAAAAGGTGCTGGCCTGCCCTATATCCCTGCGGGATTATCTGAGTCTGTGCGCGATTACACTATTCCTTTGATCGGCGATGTGGTGGCTGGATCCTTAAAAGACCGAACTTTGCATATGATATTGCCGGTAACGGTGTTGACTTTAATCAATATCGCAGGTTGGAGCCGTTTCATTCGTGCCAGTATGTTGGACGTTTTGCGACAAGATTATGTCCGTACTGCGCGTGCAAAAGGCTTGCGAGAAATTACAGTAATTATGAAGCATGCTCTTCGAAATGCTTTGATCCCGTTTGTCACAATTGTGGTGTTTACGATCCCAGGTTTGTTTAGCGGCGCGATCATTACTGAAAGTATATTTGCATGGCCTGGCATGGGCCGCCTTTATATTCTCGCTCTGGGAGATTATGACTATCCCGTGGCAATGGCGATATTCTTTATCCTGGCGGTACTGACCGTGATCGCGACATTGTTGCGTGATATTATCTATACGCTTGTAGATCCCCGCATTCGATTAACCTAGCATTGAGGATATTTTCCAATGACTGTATCTGCTCCAATTGAAAAGCTCCAAGCTGAAGCTATTACTATTGAGGAACGCAGCCCGTTCCAGGTTGTACTCAGACGATTTGTTCGTCATCGTCTGGCGATGATTTCCATGGCAGTGATGATAATTATTTTTATTATCACTATCCTTGCTCCTTATATCACCACCTATAAGGTTGATGAGATCAACGTCAATAATTATTTTGTTCCATTCGGCACAGTGGACCCAGACACTGGGCGCGTGCATTATTTAGGAACAGATAATATTGGCCGTGATTATTTCTCCCGTTTAATCTATGCAGGACGTATCTCACTTACGGTAGCCTTGCTTTCGGTTTTTATCTCCGAAATCGTTGGTGTAGTAGTGGGCGCAGTCTCTGGCTTTTACGGAAAATGGGTCGATGCTGTTCTTATGCGTTTTGTCGAATTCATGTTGACGGTGCCCACCCTTCCATTGTTGCTAATTATTTCCTCCATGCTCTTGCGGAATGAAGATCTAATTCCAATTCCGGAATCGGTTTTGAATTTTGTTGGTAAGATCATGTTGCTAAACCCAAGAGATACACGCAATGCGGTGTTGATTGTTGTTGTGTTAGCTGGGTTCGGCTGGCTTTCTGCTGCGCAGCTCATGCGTGGTACGGTTTTATCCTTGCGCGAGCAGACATTTGTAGAAGCATCCCGCTCCCTTGGCGGTACCAATATCTGGATCATTATGAAGCACATGATTCCGAATGCTATGGCTCCGATCATTGTCGATGCGTCACTTGCGCTGGCGGGATACGTTGTCGCAGAAGCTGCTCTTGCCTTCTTGGGCTTTGGTATTCAAGACCCCGTGCCTACGTGGGGAAATATGCTTTCAGCAACACAAACTTATATGTTTGATAAGCCCTGGTTGCCTTTGTTGCCGGGAATCCCGATCTTTATCTGCTCCCTCGCCTTCAACTATATTGGTGATGGCTTGCGCGATGCGCTTGACCCACGTTTGAAGTTATAATCGACAAGAAAAATCTCAACTGCGGAGATACCTGTGGCAACAAATAATCAAAAACCTTTGCTCGAAGTACGAAATCTAAAAACATATTTTTATACTGAAGATGGCGTTGTTCACGCAGTAGATGGCGTGAGCTTTGAGGTGAATCAAGGCGAAGTGCTCGGTATTGTTGGAGAGTCGGGCTGTGGGAAAAGTGTTACTTCTCTTTCCATCATGCGCCTGATCAGTCAACCTGGAAAGATTGAAGAAGGCGAGATCATCTTCGATGGTAAGGATTTGGTAAAGGCTAAAGAAGAAGATATGATGCAGGTTCGTGGAAACCGTATTTCCATGATCTTCCAGCAGCCACAATCTGCGCTTAATCCCGTGTTTCGAGCTGGTGATCAGATTTCCGAAGTACTGAACATCCATCAGGATTTTGGGAAAGAAGCAGGAAAGAACCGCGCCATTGAATTGCTTAAGCTGGTAGGAATTCCTGAACCTGATAGCCGCGCTGAATCTTTCCCTCACGAACTTTCCGGTGGTATGGCTCAGCGTGTCATGATTGCTATGGCGCTTGCCTGTGTTCCCGATCTTTTGATCGCAGATGAACCTACTACTGCTTTGGACGTAACCATCCAGGCACAAATTCTGGATTTGATGCGTGATATGCGAAGCCAGTTGGGCTCCTCCATGATCCTGATTACCCACGATCTCGGTGTTATTGCAGAAATGGCGGATCGTGTGGCTGTTATGTATGCGGGTGAGATTGTTGAGCAATCCCCTGTTGCATCCCTTTTTGACGAGCCTCTCCATCCCTATACCAAAGGTTTGATCGGTTCTATTCCGGTACTTGGTGAGGTCCGTGAACGTTTGGACGTTATCCCCGGCTCCGTCCCTAATCTTGTGAATTTACCCACTGGATGCCGTTTTGCGCCGCGTTGTGTAGCGCGTATTGAAAATAACTTGTCGGTTTGCACTGAAAAACGCCCTGAATTAGCAGACATATCTGAGGGACATAAGGTGCGTTGCTGGCTTTATCAAGACTCAGACCAGCATGTTGCTCCTCTAAAGCATGCAAGCAAATCCTAAAAGAGATGATGTGGCTATGAATACAACAAAAATGCAAACCCAAGAAAAACCGGAATTGTTGGTTGTAAAAAATCTTACTAAATATTTCCCCGTTCGTTCAGGCGTTTTCCAGCGTGTTTCTGCATGGGTGCAAGCGGTGGATAAGGTCAGTTTTGCAGTAAAAAGCGGCGAAACCCTCGGCATGGTCGGTGAATCAGGCTGCGGAAAAACAACAGTTGGTCGTTCCATTCTTCGCCTTGTTGAGCCTACATCCGGTGAAGTCTCCTTTAATGGCGAAAATATTATCACCATGCGTCCTAAGACGTTAAAGTCTTTACGGCGCGATATGCAGATCATTTTCCAGGATCCGTATGCTTCTCTAAATCCCCGTATGCCGATTGGCGAAGCGGTCATGGAAGGTTTGCAGATTCACAAAATTGGGCATCCCAAGGAACGTTGGGAAATTGCCATCAATATGCTTAAAAAAGTGGGACTTGAGGAATATCATGCCCGCCGTTATCCACACGAGTTTTCCGGCGGACAGCGCCAGCGCATTGGTATTGCCCGCGCGCTCGCGTTGCAGCCCAAGTTTATCGTTTGCGATGAGCCGGTTTCTGCTCTTGATGTTTCCATCCAATCACAGGTTTTGAATATTCTTAAAGATCTGCAAAAGGAATTCGGCCTTACCTATCTTTTCATTGCTCACAACTTAAGCGTCGTGGAACACATCTCTGACCGTGTTGCCGTGATGTACCTCGGCAAAATGGTGGAATTGACCGAGCGCGATGCTCTTTATCGCGAGCCGCTACATCCCTACACAAAAGCTTTGCTATCAGCCATCCCTGTTCCGCATCCTGAAGTGAAGCGAGACCGCACAATTCTTAAGGGAGATGTTCCCAGCCCGCTTAATCCACCCAAGGGTTGCCGTTTCCATACTCGTTGTCCAGTCGCTGTGGCGCAATGCTCACAGGAAGAGCCTGTGTTCAAAGAAGCCAGACCAGGACACTGGGTGGCTTGTTGGCTTGTAGAATAGAAAGACTATAGTAATAAAAAGGACCGCCGGAAGGCGGTCCTTTTTTATGTAAAAAGCAATAACCCTTGCTCATCCCAACGTTGTTATAATTATCTTCATCGAATAATACGAATACATCATATCTTGTGTACAATCCAACGATAACAGGTTGCCATGAAAAAAAAACTTCCTTTTTTATTAATTATATTTATTATTATGACTGCCTGTTTAACTCCACAACTCCAGGCAGTGACTTCCACCCCGATAGCGACTCAACCACCGGCTATTGTTACTTCTCTTCCTGAACAACCGGATGCCCTCACAGTATGCCTTGGACAGGAGCCCAATACCCTATATCCATTTGGCGAACTTAATGCTTCTGCGCGAAGTGTGCTTGCGGCGATCTACGATGGCCCATTCGATACCATCGGCTATGAGATTCAACCTGTCATCCTTTCTCAAATTCCATCTCTTGAAAACAAAGAGGCTCAGATCGTTAAAGCTGAAGTACAGGCTGGAAGCCAGGTGGTTGCCGCGGATGGGAGCGTGGCCACATTGGCAGAAGGCTTGCGCGTTCGCCCATCTGAATGCCGCAGTGATGATTGCGTTGTCACATATAATGGTATTGGATCCATTGAAATGGATCAAATGGTTGTCACGTTTCGTTTGCAGCCCGACCTAACCTGGTCGGATGGAACCCCCCTCACTTCAGATGATTCAATTTATTCCTTCGAGCTTGCAAAAGATATACAAGTAAAAAGCGATGCGTATGTGGTCAGTCGTACACAAATATACGAAGCGGCGGACGAGAAAACGTTGCAGTGGTGGGGTGTCCCAGGCTTTATCGACCCCTCGTATTTCACAAATTTTTGGATGCCTGCTCCAAGACAGGCGTGGAGTGAATTTACAGCAGACGAATTGCAAAAAGTAGACGTCTCATCCCGTTCACCGCTTGGCTGGGGTCCCTACAAGGTGGATGAGTGGATAACAGGCGACCACATTACATTAACAAAGAATCCATACTACTTTCGCGCAGCAGAAGGCTATCCTAAGTTTGACACAATTAACTTCCGCTTCACGCCGGACCCAGACATGGCTCTGAGCGAACTAGTTGCAGGCCGCTGTGACATTCTCGACCCAACCATCAATTTGGACAATCAAGCTGGCTTATTAAAAGAGATGCAAACTGCTGGAGAAGCAAACGTATACTTTACCACCGGCATGAATATCGAATGGCTCGGGTTGGGAGTTTTTCCTGCTGCTTACGACAACGGCTATGATATTCAGAGAGACCGTCAGGATATCTTTGCCGATCAGCATACCCGCCATGCAATCGCATATTGCCTAGACCGTCAATTCGTCGTTGATAATATACTCTTTGGACTAACCACTGTTCCAACAACCTACGTCCCTGTTGAACATCCGCTATACGACCCGAATATCGAGCCTATTCCATTTGATCCGGAAGTAGGGCTTTCACTTCTAAAACAAGCGGGCTGGCAGGATTTGGATAATGACCCCGCCACACCTCTGCAAGCTGTCAACGTGGAAAATGTCGCCTACAACACACGGTTGGAATTGAACTACTACACAACAACATCAACGCAACGCAGGCAGGTAGTTGACATCTTGGAAGAGTCGCTTGCACAATGCGGCATCGGCTTGAATATACAATTCTTCTCTCAGAGTGACCTCTACGCCTCCGGCCCCGCTGGGCTGCTTTTTGGACGCAATTTTGATCTGGCTGAATATGCATTGGGAGTGGACAGCATTGAGCCTGCTTGTAGCTGGTTTACCACAGCAGAGATTCCAACCGAAGCCAACTTATGGAGCGGTACCAACCTAAGCGGTTACAGCAATACCGAATATGATACTGCCTGCCTGGATGCCGGACTGGCAATTCCTGGAGAACAAAATTATATAGACGCTCACCTCCAGACTCAGAACATTCTTGCCGCAGACTTGCCCGCTATTCCACTATATTACCGTTTGCGGATTGCCGCATCACGACCCGATATTTGCAACTTTGATCTGGACGCGACCGCCAATCCGCTTTGGAATATAGAATCAATCAGCAGAGGAGATGAGTGCGGTAATTAATAGGCCTCTTGTATAAGTTGTAGTGGGTGCATCTAAAAAACATTTTGAGCCACTGAGACGCAGAGTCTCGAAGTTTTTGATTGGTCTTCTCGGTGTCTTTGTGCCTCAGTAGCTAGATCTTTATACTTTCGCAAGAGGTCAAATAAGCAATGCTCAACCCGCGAGTTTACAAGTACGTAAGGAATGTTGTACCCGTATATTTAACTTGCTATAATGCATCTGTTCAATTATTTATTCGAAATCCGATCTAAAGGCAGTCGATCATAAATTATTTTTTTGTTCACCTCCTGAATCATAAAAAAGCATCTTCCAAATGGCAGCCGGGGACAATAAAGGAGCAGCTTTATGGATAGCAATATTTTGCTTGTAGACGATCATCGTGATATTTTGCGGCTCCTGCACTCCACATTGGATACGCTCAAGAAAAAAGAAATCAAAATGTTTGACGCACCCTCCGGAGAAGAAGCATTACTCGAATCCGGACGCCATAAGATCGACCTTCTGATCACCGACTACATGCTCCCAGGCATAAGCGGTGTGGAATTAATGCACAAAGTCCGTGCCCGCCACCCGGAAGTAAAAACAATTTTCATTACCGGCATGACCGATAAAAAAAAGCGTGATGAAATGCTCAATGCTGGAGCGCTTGCGATCTTTGACAAACCCGTACCTCTCGCAGATTTTTTGGATGTAGTTGAGCGCGGCCTTGGCCTTGTGCAGACCATCTTTCCTCCAGAAAAAACTGGTGAAAAAGCTGAAGAACGCCACTCAAGATTGTCCGATCTGCTGGCGAACTTCCGGCAGGATGTCAAAGCCGAGGCGGTTTTCCTGCTCAACGACCGCGGCCTTGTGCAGGCACGTACCGGCAAACTTCACGACTCCAGCATGGAAGTCTCCCTGATCTCCACACTCATGGCTATCCATGTCGCCAGCTTAAAAGTTGCCCGCCACAATCATCAGGACACAATAGAGTCGTATCATGTCTTCAGCGGCGGCGACCACGACCTGCTCTTCATCCCCGTCACCCCGCTTTATGCTTTGCTCGTTGCTGGGTACGGCCTTGCCTCCGAAGACCGCGTTTTGGAAACGATTAGCGGCTTACTTGCTTTGCAAAAACAGGTTGAGAAATCCCTCAAATCAATGGGCGTGACGGGAGAATTAAAAGCGCTCACTGAAAAGGATCGGCCCGCCTCTTCTTTCGCGCCGACAGTTGTTGCCAAAAAACAGACAGATAAACTCGCCCTTGCAGTTCCCGCCCCGGAAATGGAAGCCCTTCTAAAAGATGCCTCGGCCCAAAAAACACAGATTTCCAATGCCGATGATTTTTGGAATCAGGCAGCCGAAAAACATGGAAAGAAACCCGCCAATTCAGAAGTGATTTCGCTGGAAGAAGCCCGTAAACTTGGCATTATTTCAGACGGAAATTAAAAAATTTGTGATACAATTTTGCCCGCACTGGGGTATGGTGCAATGGCAGCACACCAGCCTTTGGAGCTGTGGATCTTGGTTCGAATCCAGGTACCCCAGCCTGACCGTCCGCAATTGCGGATAATTTTTCTGAAACAGGATTTGAGCAACGCGGGCAACCGCCGCACAAATCCTGTTTTTGTTCCCCGCACATCTTCTTTCACATATATCCAGATGAGCGGGTTGAGGTGAAAATATGAAAATAACAGCCATCCTACTCGCCGCCGGACAAGGGACACGCATGAAATCGTCCCTGCCCAAGGTTCTGCACCCGGTTGCAGGCAAGCCTTTGATCTGGCATGCCATGCAGGCGATACAAGAATCCACGACAGAAAAGCCGGTTGTTGTGATTGGGCACGGTGCCGAAGAAGTGACAAAATACCTCGGTGATTCTGCGCAGACTGTTTTGCAAGAACCACAGTTGGGAACAGGCCATGCCGTTATGCAGGCTGAATCTATATTAAAGGGGAACACCGATCTCGTAATCGTTTGTTATAGTGATATGCCCCTGTTGCGCGGCGAGACATTGCAAAAACTTGTTGAAACTCAAAAAAATAATAAAGGCCCTATTTCCATGTTGACTGTGGTTGCAGACGACCCGCGTGGGTTCGGACGCATCATCCGCAAGACAGACGGTTCGGTAAATGCCATCGTGGAGGAATATGTCGCTACGCCCGACCAGCTACAGGTTAAAGAATTGAACGTCGGTGGCTATTGTTTCGATGCCAACTGGCTGTGGGACGCTCTGCATCGCATTCCCAAAAATCCTAAAAAGGGCGAATACTATCTGACAGATGTAATTGAATTAGCGACTCAAGCGGGCCTGTCTGTGCAGGCTACTGTGATGGATGACCTCGAAGAAACCATTGGCATTAATACTCGTGTGCATCTTTCAGAATGCGAAGCCGCCATGCGCAGACGCATCAATCAGGAACACATGCTCAACGGTGTGACGATGATCGACCCCGTTTCAACGTATATTGAGGCCGGTGTGACAATTGGACAAGACACTGTCGTTATGCCAAATACATATTTGCACGGAGAAACAGAGATCGGCGAACGCAATGTGATCGGCCCGAACTCCATCATTCGGGATACGAAGATCGGGAACGAATGCAAGGTTCTCGCCTCGGTTCTCGAAGGCGCCAGGTTGGAAGATGGCGTGGACATGGGACCGTTCGCGCGTTTGCGAAAAGGCGCGCACCTTGGGAATCATGTTCACATGGGTAACTTTGGCGAGGTGAAAGATTCGTATCTTGCAGAAGGAGTCAAGATGGGTCATTTCTCCTACATTGGCAATGCGCAGATCGGTGCCAATACCAATATCGGTGCCGGGACGATCACCTGCAATTATGACGGCGAAAAGAAACACGCCACCGAGATAGGTGAGGATGTCTTCATCGGCTCAGATACCATGCTTGTTGCTCCATTGAAAATTGGCGACGGTGCGCGAACTGGAGCCGGAGCCGTGGTAACAAAGAACATAGCCGAAGATACACTTGTCGTAGGTATGCCCGCCCGCGCAATTAGAAAATTGGAACGAAAAGCAAAAAAGAAATAGCAGGTATAAAATGATAACTCTCAAAAAAGAAGAAAAACAATCTTTGATCGATCTTGCAAACGAAGCACGCCGCCGTGCGTACGCCCCATATTCAAATTATCCAGTGGGCGCAGCGTTACGGACAAAGTCTGGCCGTTTGTACACGGGTGTAAATATCGAGAATGCCTCCTACCCGCAGACTATGTGCGCTGAGCGCGTTGCCATTTTCAAAGCGGTATCCGATGGCGAGATGGAATTTGAGGTGATTGCCGTGGTCACAAATAACGGCGGTTCTCCCTGCGGCGGATGCAGGCAGGTAATGGCAGAGTTCGGTCTGGATGCGATTGTGTTGTTCGCAGATGGAAAGGGAAACCTCACAAAGGAAACCACCGTTCACGAATTACTGCCTGAGGCATTTACTCCGAAGCATTTGGTGACGGAAAAGCGATAAGCAGTAAACAAGTAAACTTGTGTACCCGCCTACTTTTATCCGTACATCCTCCCAACTATGACAGACTTCCGCTCCTTTCGCGCTTCTGCTGTCGTGCTTCGCCATAGTGATTGGGGAGAAGCCGACCAAATGCTCACGCTTTATACACGTGAGCAAGGTATGGTGCGTGCTGTGGCAAAGGGTGCGCGTAAAATGACATCCCGCAAGGCAGGGCATTTACAGCCTTTTACGCATGTCACTATCCAGCTTGCCAAGGGCAGAGACTTGCTGATCGTCACGCAGGTGGAGACTGTAAACGCCTTCCTGCCTTTGCACGATAACCTTGTGAAGTTAAGCCATGCCGCCTATGCAGTGGAATTGTTGCTGCGCTTTTCCTACGAAGAAGAAGGCGGGAATCCTGCCATCTTTCGATTGTTGACCGAGACGTTGGATCGCATTGAAAAAGAAAATGAAGCGTGGCTTGCAGTTCGATATTATGAGATGAGGCTTTTAGATGCGGTGGGCTTTCGCCCGCAGATGTTTGAGTGCGCAAACTGCGGACGGGAAATACTTGCCGAAGACCAATACTTCTCGTTTACGGCGGGCGGGGTTATCTGTCCGCGCTGTGGGCTGGGGTTGCCGAACCTCGCAAAAATATCTGTGGAGACGCTTAAATATTTGCGCCACTTCCAACGCTCCAGCTACAGAGATGCTTCTCGCGCACGCCCCAGCCTTGAGGTCCAGAAAGAGGCGGAGGTTCTCATGCAGGGATATTTCACTTATCTGCTTGAGCGTGAACTAAACACGCCGGGCTTCATCAAAAAAGTCAAATCATAAAAAAAAGAAGACGGTCACTGGCCGTCTTCTTTTTTATTTTTCCTTTTCAGTTTCTGTAACATCGAACTGCTCATTTGCTGCGTGATGATCGGTGTGGATGCCGAGCGTGCATCGGAGGCATATCCGCCGAGCCTGCGCATGGCAATGCGGCGCACCCAACTGATGACTGCTTTTGCGGAAAACTCTTCTTCGTATGGAATTGGCACGGTGGTATTTTTCTCCAGCGCCATGCGCAGATCGGCAGCAGTTTTGCCAGGGAATTCTGTACGGCCCGCACCGATGGCCCAATAAATGTGCGCATCGCTGGATGCGATCTTTGCAAGCGGAAGATAGATCGAAAGTTTTTGGGCGATCTTGTCAAAATTTTGTGTGCCCATGTTGTGAGTTTCGATTCCCTTCAATGCGCCTTTCGCGCGAGGATTGGTGAGCGCACCCAGCACGGCTTCCATGGAAAGACTGTTCGGCAAATGATTGAATGGATGCGGCGCAATGGCAACGCCGCCCTGCTTGCCGATATAAAGAAGCGTGTCGATCAGCGACATCCCGGCGGGCGGCAATGTTTTGATAAAGAGCGCCACGAGATGCCCCTCTTTTGTGCTGACCTCTGCGCCCGGGACAACCTCAATGCCATATTTTGGCGCAAGGTCTTGCGCTTCCAGCGAGCCGCGCACTTCATCGTGATCTGTGATTGCAATGACATTCAAACCAACATCTGCGGCTTGCTTGAGAATTGCGCGCACTGTGGTGGTGGCATCGCCTGAATAAATTGAGTGGATGTGTAGGTCTGCGGTACCCATGTGAGCCTCGATGATTAATTTCGCAGGGGCATTCTCTTACTCCAGTTCAAAATGAATACCCACGCTACGAACAGAACGATCGGTTTCAAAATACGCCAAAGCAGGATTTGAAACCATCTCCATTTTAACGTGTAGATGATTTGAGTAATGAGCCAGCGCACGAATAATGTTTGACCCAGCCCGCTTCGTACGAGCCGACGCTTGTATCTGTCAAATGAAAATTCGCCACGCTGATACGACTCGGCGATCTCCGTCGCCGCAAGGACACCGTACCCCAACGCCATGCTGATGCCTTCGCCAAAAATCGGGTCTGCGCCAACTGCATCGCCAACCAACAGCACACGCGGCACAGATGCCTTATTCCACGGGCTGTACCAGCGAATGGGATGACCTTTGATCTCGTACTCGCTCAGGTCAAAGCCGTGACGTTTCATCTCTTCGGCAAGAGGTTCTTTTAATGCGGGGCGGTTGAAATCTGCGAGTAGGTTTGTATCATAGATTCCCCAGCAGCGCATCGGCTCACCGTTCACTTGAGTGGGAAAGTCCCACGTGTAGCCCGCGATGTTGTTTGGGACGGGGAAGAAATCAAAGAAGGCGATGTCGTTGCGGGTGGGTTCTTGTTTGGGGTAGTTGGGTGTAATCACTTCCAATACCCGCGCGGTGTAAACCGGTTCGTTGGGAAAAATGCTGCGGCGTGTGACTCCGTTTGAGCCGTCTGCGCCGACAACGATTTCTGCACGAAATTCCCCCTGGTCGGTTTGGACGGTGACTCCGTTTTGATCGGGAATGACTTTCTTAACTGTTACGCCTTCGCGAATTTCTATCCCTGCTTCGCGAGTCTTTTTTGCCAGCCAGTGATCGAACTCGTTGCGCCGAATCACGCGGATGGCGTGTCTCTTCGGCACGCGAACGTTTAATCCCTTGCCCGCGAAATCGAAGCGAATGTTTGGCGCATCCACATGCGGCACTTCGCGCACATCCAGACCAAGCCGTTCGAGGATGACTTCCGCGTCGATGACGAGACCGCCCGCGCACAGCTTGAAGCGTGGATAATTTTCCTTTTCGAGAATCAGGATGCGGGGAGCAAGAAGCGGGTTGATCTTAATCAAATGCAGCGCGGTGGAGAGTCCGCTTGGTCCGCCGCCGAGGATGAGAATTTGGATGTCCATGCTCCTATTTTGCCATAAAAAAATGCAGGTCGGGTGTTTGACCCGACCTGCTCTCCTTGGAGGAGGAAGTAGCGATTGTTCAATCAGCTGCGGCAGTAGCTGGTGTTGCGGCGATGCTGCCGCGCCAGAAAAATGCCCAGTACATGATGACGGAGAGTGTGTAGAGAATGATGGTTCCCATGAACGAGGGGCCGAACCCGTAGCGAACTTGCAGCCAGCCGCTGATGGTGGGGCTGAACGCCCAGCCGAAATTCCATGCCATGCTGGTGAGGCTGGCGACCGTGGCGCGGGCGGAGGGTTCCACATGTTCCATGATGAAGGTTTGATAAACGGGTGAACTCATGTTCATCAACGCGAGGCGGATGTAGTAGGTTGCCGCGCCGACCCAGAAGATGGGGGAGAAGCCAAGCAAGATCAGGAAGGGAATGGATAACGCCTGTGTGATAACGACCAGTTGAATTTTTCCCGTCCGTTCGGCGAGTGGCGGCGCGATCAATAAACCGACGCCCATTGCCAGCGACCCCCATGCGAATAATGTGCCGATGACGGGGTCAGGCTGATGATGAAATTCGCGGAAAAATACGTTCATGAACGGCATCACCAGTCCTGCGCCGAGGGAGGTAAGCAGCATGGGCAAAATTAGTTTTGTGAGCAGCAGCGGATTCTTTGCCGCGTATTGGAACGGTGCGAAGATGGCGCGTTGGCTGTGTGTGAGTTTGGGCGAAGTGAGATATACCAGCGGGATGATGGCAAGCGCCGCGCCAATGCCGATGATGAGAATTGAGTCGCCGTAGGCTGTGCTGCTGGTGGCGATGATATTCTTTGCGTTGCCCATCCATGTGGGCAGGTAGCCGCCGATCCAGTTGCCAACGGAAGCCATTGTCATTTGCAAGCCCTGACCGAAGCTGAAGAGGTAGGTGCGTTCTTTTTCGTTGCTGTTCTCCATTAGAAAGGGAGACATGGTTACGCCAGCCAGGCTTTGCGCAATGCCGGAAAGCACATTCATGGAGTAGAAGGATGTCTCTGATTGCCAGAGCGCCATGACAAGAATGGAAATGCTGAGTAATGCGCCAGACAAGACGAGCGATCCTTTGCGCCCGATGATGTCTGCCAGGAATCCCAGCGGCAGGGCGGCGATCAACGCCACAAAACTGCTGGTGGTGATGAGGTTGCCAAGCAGGGCTTCATCAAAACCAAGGCTGAGAACGTAAAAGTTGAAGATCAAACGGAATCCGCCCATTGCCAGACCGGTGAGGATGACGTTAAGCAGATAGAATCGCGCATTCGGTGAAAAGGCGCGGATCTGGGAGTTGTATTCGCCCAATACTCGGAACAATCTTGGGGCTTTTGTATTTTGTTTGTTCATTCCTTCTCTTTATTCTTTTGGTGTGTTGTTTTGCAAAAAGGTTTGTAGATTTCCAAAAATGGATTCGAGCGCCTGCTTGCGGACGGCGTACCGCTTTTCATCCTGATTCAGCGAAAGTTCAACAAGGCTGGCGAGGCGTAATTCGCTGAGGTGATGGGTCACCGTTGGTGGGCGCAGTTGGAGCTTGCGGGCAATTTCAGAAGGGGTGAGGCTTTCGTTGGAAAGATAATAGAGAATTTTTAAGCGGGTGGGGTCGGCAAGCGCTTTAAGTGACCTGACCAATGCGTCGGGTACAGTCTCGCCGGGGATGACGGACATGTCTGCGGGGCGGGTGCCGAAGAGCAGCAACATGGTGTCTTGTTCAATGCGTTCAAAGAAGATCAGCGGGGTTGTCCAAAAGGCGGGGGCGATCACAAATTTGGGAGCGCGGAATTCATCAACGAGTTGAATGCCTTGTGAAAGCTCAACGAACAGATCGTCCACGCTCAAGGTGGAGGCTAATGTTTGGGCTTTTTCCAGACCAGCTTTCAGGGCAGGTGCGATGCGCTTTTCTTCTTCCTCAAAAAAAGCCTGATAATATGATTGCATGGCAGAGAGGAATCCTTCGCCAAGTTCGGCGGGTTTGCTCCACCAATAAAAGGCTCGCTCAAGTCCTTCTTTTTTCAGACTGCCATGTTTTTTCCCGAATAGTTTTAGAAAGAATTCAATATCTTCGGAGTTCCATTTTCCTTCGGCTGCGATCCGAAAGAGGATCTCGTGGAAGCGTTTGTGTTTTTCCATTTCTTCTGCGTTGTCGCCCAGATAGGGTTCATCAAGGCGTTGCAGTTTTATCATCCGCTCGGCAGCAGGGATTTGCCGCAACGCCCAAAGCGCACTGACGGCATCTTTTGGGGCGGGCAGGCTGTGCAGCCATTTGAGCGGAACTCCCGTTAACGGGTAGACCTCCTCCAACAGCTTGCGTTCAGCCGCCGGAATCCGCGAACGGACTCCAGCGGCGTAGGATGGGCGAATGCCAAAATAGTCGGGTTCATGCAGCACGTGCAGGCTGACGAATAGTTCGTAGGCAGTGCCAAAATCCCAGGCGATGGTGGGGGAGGTTTGTTTGTCGGTCATAAGTTCCTTGATGGCTCCTGCTTATTTTGTCGCTTTCAATTTTTTGCCGATCGAGATCAGCATTTGACCTGTGCTTTCGTCAATGTGGTCGTTGAAAGGCGGAATGAATTTGAAAACGGTACCCAGCGTTACGAGTACCTGCCCGGTCTCGTGAGTGAAAAGGCTGCGCGTGGATGTTTTGTTGTCATCTGTGTGGGCATGGCTAAGTTGCTCTTCGGCTATAAATTCATTTGCAATAGACATGGGTATCTCTCCTCTATTAAAATCGACGGTTAGGCAATTGCCTTTATTAGACCGATGTCTAATTAGATAATAGTCTAATGCACCTCTTGAGTCAATAGGCAATTTTGATTTTGGTAGTAACTTACGCAGTTCAAAATATTTAGCCACGAATTTCGCGAATTTACGGCTGGCTTTTAGGTTTTGCGTAAGTCCTATGGTCTTTTGAAAATTCGCGGCAAGCCTTGAAATTTTGGCTGTATAATTTTCATTTTCTCCAGATGAACACTTTTTGGAAGGACACACCATGGCGCGCAAAATTTTCGGCAGCACGTTGATCGTTCTCGGCTCGACCTTTTTGATTCTGTCCATCATCGGGATTGTCCTCGCCTGGGTTTATAACGAACCGCTGACCCGCAATATGCTCGGCAAGTTGGATCAAGTTGATAGTGAGCTTGAACAGGCGGAAGTGACACTACGGACTTCGAAAATTGAATTGGAACGCACACTGCGAATCGTGAACGCCACAGAAGAAGCCCTGAATAAATTTACTCTTGATGATCCGCAGGGTTTCTTTGAAGATATTCAATCCACGCTGGATGAGGGGCTGGTCACTGAATTGGAAACGGCTAGTACAAGGTTAATTTCCGCGCGTGATACGCTCGAAGAGCTGCGCGTCACATTGTTTGGTTTTAGTTTGGTGCCATTCCTTCAAATTAATGTTTCGGATAAAATCCTGACCGATCTGATCGACTCTGCGGATACGCTTCAAACCCGGATCGCGGACGTGACTGATCTTGCTGAACAGGCATCCACTTTTCTGGATGATGCATCATTTCTATTGGGTGGTGATTTCAGCGAGACACGGGACAGCCTGGAATACTTTCTGGAAGAAATCGATATCTATCAACAGAAGGTGGCAGGATGGCGTGAACAAATTGCGACTGTGGCCGAGTCTGCGCCGCGTTGGATCGACAACGCCTCTCTCTCCCTGACGCTTGGTCTGCTCTGGTTTGGATTCTCTCAGTTTGGGCTGATCCTGCACGGGCTAGGCATGAAGCGTGGGCTAAATCCGCTGGATGAGCTGCGGAAGAGGCATAACCTGTTCGCCGAGTAGTCGAATCCACAAAAATGCACCCATCGCGGTGCATTTTTTATGAGAATCTCCCTACGGCTTTCTTAAAAAATAAAACAGGTGCTTGACTCTGGTGGGTGGGTATGCTATCCTGAAAATTAGATATAATATCTAATATCCAATACAGAGGAAAAGCTATGCTTGAGGAACTTCCCTCCCATCGTCAGCTTAGAAAGCTCGTCGCCGACCAAATACGGACGGCGATTTTTGAAGGCCGGTTTAAGCCTGGTGAGTGGCTGCGTCAGGAACGGGTGGCGCAGGAATTGGGTGTTAGCCAGATGCCTGTGCGCGAGGCGCTCAAGGAACTTGCATCTGAGGGGTTGATCGAGCATGTGCCGTATCGTGGGGCGCGGGTTGTGGCGCTTTCACTTGAAGATATTGAAGACCTGTACGAACACCG
>Ga0075163_10004115_pt1 | contig 19507 bp, 15 predicted proteins | sample JI1023141ADNA_FD_71478 | JGI IMG/M metagenome (GOLD analysis project Ga0075163, IMG submission 71478) | Wastewater effluent complex algal communities from Wisconsin, to seasonally profile nutrient transformation and Carbon sequestration -... | ecosystem: Engineered > WWTP > Effluent > Algae...
GCCACCAGGTTTTGTAAAAATTTTAAGATGATACGAACACTGGATGTATTCATATACTCTAACTTAAGCGTAAGATTTACTACAGGTGGCGATGTTTTTTTAAATTCTTCCAACCATGCAAAAAGAGGTTTATAATAATTGTTTGAATCTTCAGGAATTGATTTGCCTGCAATTAAAAGATCACCGTTGGTATTAAAAGTTACCCCGGGAGATTTTAATGTTGATGCAATAATTAAATTTTCCATTCTTTATTTTTTTAATATTTCTAATTAGAATTTGCCTTTTTCTTGTCCGTCAAATCTTCTCTAAAAATATTAAAATATTTGGTTAGAATTACTTTTTCAAGTGTAGGCACTTTAAATTTAAAAGAATATACCCACAGATGGGTATATTTTAGATAATATTATGATTTTAACGGTCTAATATGTTGAAAACTGGCTATTTACAATTCATCAACCAAATTCAACAGTTCATTGGTTTTATGGTTTAACCTCTTCTGATCACTCTTTAATTTTGCATCAATAAAAACCAATCAAAATGAAAAAAAATTATCCCTTAATGTTATTAATCTTTTTAATGGTTACGGTATTTAAAATCCATGCGCAGAGCCCAACCCAAACTATTCGCGGAACTGTTATCGATAAGCAATCCCAGTCAACCATTCCTGGTGCTAATATAATTATTATTGGAACTGAGCCAATAAAAGGCACGGTTACTGATATGGATGGCCGTTTTAAAATTGTGGAAGTTGGCCCTGGCCGATACGATCTAAAAATTTCTTATTTAGGATACAAAGAAATTGTAATGCCAAATGTAGTTGTTACATCAGGTAAAGAAGTGGTGTTGGATATTGGTATGGAAGAAAACATTAATTCATTAAGCGAAGTTGAAGTTTCCGGTACTAAGAAAAATGAAACCAGTAATGACATGACAAGTGTAAGTGGTCGGTCATTTTCTATGGAGGAAGTAAACCGTTATGCAGGTGGACGTTCAGATCCCTCAAGGCTTGCGGCTAATTTTGCAGGTGTAAGTTCACCTGATGATTCGCGAAATGATATTGTTATTCGAGGAAATTCGCCGGTTGGTGTTTTATGGCGTATTGAAGGATTAAATGTGCCCAACCCAAATCATTTTTCAACTGTTGGTACAACCGGAGGCCCGGTTAGCGCAATAAATACAAATGTAATAAAGAACTCAGATTTTTTTACTTCCGCATTTCCTTCAGAGTATGGTAATGCTAACGCTGGTGTTTTTGATCTTGGTTTTAGAACAGGAAATTCGGAAAAGCGTGAACATACTTTACAGTTAGGCGCCCTTACGGGACTGGAAGCAATGACGGAAGGGCCTATCAACAAGAAAAAAGGGTCTTCTTATTTATTAGCATACCGTTATTCGTTTACCGGCGTTGCGCAGGCAATTGGTATTCCTATTGGCACCACAGCTACTCCTTTTTACCAGGATCTTTCATTTAAGATTAATGGAGGTACCACAAAAATTGGCAAGTTTACTTTATTTGGTTTAGGGGCAAAAAGTAAAATAGATTTTAATCATGCTAAAATTGACAGCACCGATCTTTTCGCTAATCCTATAAAAGACAGTTACTTTACAAGCGATATTGGCATAATAGGTGTAAAACATTTTATCAAAGTAAATGATCGCTCGTATTTTAATACCATTATTGGCGCAACCTATAACGGCTCAAATTATTTAGAAGATAATATTGCTACCGATACAAAACCGTTAGAGCGTTATGTAGAAAATAAAACAAACCAGATCCATTATTCAATAAACACATCATTCAATTCAAAAATAAATTCAAAATTATTTGTAAAAGTTGGTGTGATCTCTGAAGTAATTAATTTAATATTAGATGCGCGTGTAAAAGATTCAAATTCAGTTTGGAATAAATATTGGGATTTTAATGATTATATGGTGCTTCACCAGGCTTATGCACAGGCAAAATATCGTTTTACAGATAAGTTGACTTTAAACCTTGGTGTGCATGGCCAATTATTGGACCTTAATAATTCTACCTCTATTGAACCTCGTGCAGGATTAAAATACCAGTTAAATGAAAAAAATACTTTAAGTCTTGGTTATGGTATGCACAGCCAAATGCAGCCTGCCGATGTTTATTTTTACCGCACAAGAAAAGCTGACGGCACTTACGAAACAACAAATAAGAATCTAGGTTTTACAACTAGCCAACATTTTGTTATAGGTTACGATATATTACCTGTAAAAGACTGGAGAATAAAAACAGAAGTGTATTACCAAATGTTAGCAAATGTTCCGGTAACAAAAACGCCAAGCAGTTTTTCGATGTTAAACACAGGTGCCAGTTTTTTACCTAACGACCAGGTTAACTTAGTAAATTCAGGTAGCGGTACAAATTATGGCGCTGAACTAACGATCGAGAAATTCTTCAGCAAAGGCTATTATGTATTAATGACAGGAACTGTTTATGAATCAAAATATAAAGGTAGCGATGGCGTAGAACATAATACAGCCTTTAACGGCAATTACGTTTATAATATTTTGGGTGGAAAAGATTTTAAAATTGGAAAAGAAAAACGTAACGTATTTTCGGTTGGTATAAAAATGACACAAGCCGGTGGACGTTATTTTACACCTGTTGATCTTGCCGCTTCGCAAGCTGCTAAAACACAGGTTTTACAAGGTGATGATAAAGCTTTTTCTGAACGTAATCCGGATTTTTTTAGATTGGATATAAAAACCGGTGTAACATTTAACAGCAAAAAAAGTAAGATATCGCAAACATTATCGTTTGATATTCAAAATGTGACAAATAATAAGAACGTATTTGCGCAGCGTTATAACCCAGTTACAAATACAATTAATACAGCTTATCAAATAGGCTTTTTTCCAAATTTCGTTTACAAAATTCAATTTTAAAAAATGAAAAAGATATTAATCATTAACGGCCATCCAAAAAAAGATAGTTTTTGTAATTCTTTATGCGAGGCTTATCAAGCAAGTGCAAAAAAGGCAGGCAACGAGGTTATTTTATTAAATCTACATGAACTAAAATTTAATTTAAACCTTGAGTTTGGCTATTCAAAACAAAAAGTAAATGAACCCGACGTGCAATTCGCTCAGGAAAAAATAAAATGGGCGCAACACATTGTAATTGTGCATCCTGTTTGGTGGGGCTCGGTTCCCGCATTATTAAAAGGTTTTTTTGATACTACACTATTGCCTGGCTTTGCTTTTAAATATAGAGATAAAGGAATTTTGTGGGATAAGCTTCTAGCGGGGAGAACGGCGAGGATAATTTACACAGCCGATACACCAATATGGATCTATCGTTATTTTTTTAATTCGCCCTCTGTGAACCAGGTTAAAAAAAGAACGCTGGAGTTTTGTGGGATAGGTCCTGTAAAGGTTACAGCAATTGGCCCGATCCGAAAATCAAAAATGGAGTTCAGGACAAAGTGGATTGAAAAAGTGGAAGCACTTGGAAGAAATGCCGCATGATTTTTATAACCTAAAATTTTATTACATTTAAGCAATGAGAAAAAATAAAATACGGTTTGTTTACATGATCATCCTGGGAATAATCATTTCCTTTCTGTTGGATTTTCTTGTAGAACATAATGATCATGGTCATGCCAAAATATTTGATTTTCTTATTTCTGTTTTAATTACAATTATTGTTTGGGAAGGTAATTTGAGGATCGATACACTGATGAATCATAAATTTCCATGGGAAAAAAGCCCCGGAAAACGTATACTTTACCATCTCCCCATAAGCATGTTGTTTAGCGCTTTTGCGATTTATCTTTCTATGTTGGCGTTTGATAAATTTGTATGCGCTCTGCCCGATGAAGCAAAAGACGCCTTTATGGGTACTGCTATTGTAATGGGTATTTTGGTAACGTTCATTGTTTTATCTATCGAGATCAGTGCATTGTTTTTTGGAAATTGGAAAAGATCTTTAGTGGAGATCGAAAAATATAAATCCGAAAATCTACAAGCGCAATTACAAAACTTAAAGAATCAGTTAAACCCGCACTTTTTATTTAATAATTTAAGTGTACTATCATCTTTGGTTTATATTGATCAGGATAAAGCTGTTGATTTTATAAATCAACTTTCTAAAGTGTACCGTTATTTGCTTGATAACAGGGATAATGAATTAGTTGCCCTGGAAACTGAATTGACTTTTATTCAATCATATACCTACTTGATAAAGATACGCTTCGATAAAAATATTATTTTCAATATCGATGTTCCAGAAGATAAAACACATTTGATGTTACCGCCTTTGTCGCTTCAAATGCTCGTAGAGAATGCGATTAAACACAACGAGATCTCGAATGAGTTGCCTTTAACCGTTCAGATAAAGGTAGCGGATGATATGCTGGAGATCACTAATAACCTGCAATTGCGCAATTCGACTGAAATTAGCTCTAAAACCGGTTTGCAGAATATAAAAGACCGTTATAAATTTTTTACCGAACAAAATGTAGAAGTTATTTGTACCGATAAATTATTTACAGTAAAAATTCCATTATTGAGATCTAAATGAAAGCAATAATAATAGAAGATGAAAAATTATCGGCTGAACATTTAGCCACGCTTTTAAAAAAGGTGGATAGTTCTATTGATATTATTGCCACTTTCGATTCAGTAAAAAAAAGTATAGAGGAGTTTGGCAATGGACTGAAAGCTGACCTGCTATTTGTAGATATTCATTTGGCAGATGGTTTAAGTTTCGATATTTTTTCGAAGATCTCTATTGAAACACCCGTTATTTTTACTACGGCATATAACGAGTATGCCATAAAGGCTTTTAAAATAAATTCGGTTGATTATCTCTTAAAACCAATTGGTATTGAAGACCTGCGAAATGCGGTTGATAAATACAAAAAATTAAACAATATAAATCAATCGGTTATTCTCGAAAATATAACAAACGCGTATCAAAGCATAAATAAACAGTTCAAGAATCGTTTTATGGTAAAAATGGGGGATTCTATTTCTTCGGTTAAAACAGAGGAGATCTTGCATTTTATTTCTGAAGATGGTATGGTTTTAATTGCTACTGAGAACGGAAAACGTTTTGTGATAGATTACACCCTGGATAATTTGGAAACATTAGTATCACCAGATACTTTCTTTAGGATCAACCGTAAAGTTATTGTGAATATCAGCAGTATTCAAAAAGTAGGATCATATTTTAACAGCAGGTTAAAAATTAGTTCGGTTACTTTAAACGACGAGGATTGCGTTGTGAGTCGGGAACGCGTGAGTGAGTTTAAGGCCTGGCTTGATAAATAACTACAATTTGTAGCATTTTTTTATTGCGAGCAAATAAAGCCGTTACTTTGTAATAGCGTGTTTGCCATTATAGATATAGAGACCTGCGGCGGGAAATTTAATTATGAAAAAGGCCGGATCACAGAAATATGTATTCTGGTGCATGATGGTTTAACTGTGGTAGATAAATTCACAACACTTCTTAATCCGGAATGTAATATTTCACCATATTTTACAAGTCTAACCAATATCACTAATGATATGGTAAAAGATGCGCCTAAGTTTCACGAAGTGGCAAAAAAAATAATCGAAATGACGGAGAATTGTGTATTTGTGGCTCACAATGTTGGCTTTGATTATAATTTTGTAAAAGATGAATTTGCTTCTTTAGGATATAAATACAAACGTGAAACCTTATGTACGGTTCGTTTGAGCAGAAAATTAATTCCCGGAAGAATTTCATATAGCCTTGGCCATTTATGCGCTTCTTTAGGTATAGAGATCTTTGGAAGACACAGGGCAGAAGGGGATGCTGTTGCTACCGCACAATTATTTGATCTTTTGATACAACTAAAGAACAATAATCCATTATATAGAAACAAAGGTGTTGTTGAAATAATGACACGGCGCGTTGATAATATAAAAAAATACATTTTAGATAAATTACCGGAAAGTTGCGGCGTATATTATTTTTTAAATAAAGAAGGCGGTATTATTTATATCGGCAAAAGTGTGAATATGTATAATCGCGCACAAAGTCATTTTGGAACCGAAGAGCGCAAAGGCAAAAAAATGCTCAACGATCTTTATAATGTTGATTTTGTTGAAACAGGGAGCGAATTAATTGCCCTATTGCTGGAAGCAGAGGAAATAAAAAAGCATAAGCCTCTTTATAACCGAAAAAGTAAAGCGGATGTTTTTACCCACAGTATTGATTGGTTTAAAAATAAGGAAGGCATTATTAGTTTTAAAATTGTGCCTTATGAAGAATCTGAAAATTCGTTGGTTGCTTTTACAAATTACTCTTCTACCCGCGATAGATTGGAAAGCTGGATAGAAGAAAAAGTACTTTGTTTACAATATTGTTCTTTAACCAGCGAAGGAAGTTTTTGCTTCAATCACCAGATAAAAAAGTGTAATGGTATTTGTGCCGGAGAAGAAGAAATTGAAGAGTATAATAAACGCGCTACCCAGATCGTAACACAATACAGTTTTCATCACCCTAACTTTGTGATCATAGAAAAGGGGAGAAGGGCAGATGAAAATGCTATTGTGCTGATAGAAAAAGGACATTATGTGGGTTACGGATATTTTGATAGCTCAGATACTTTTAGTTCGCCCGAAGAGGTTGGCGGATTAGTTAGAAGAAGTCTTTATTATCCTGATGCAGATGGTTTAGTGCAAACCTGGTTAAGAAAAAGTAGGAGAAGGGTAATTGATTTTAATCAATAAAAAAAGCAGCGACCGTTTAGCCACTGCTTTTTTAATTTCAGATCTTTTTTATTTGTATAAACTTATATTACCTTTTTGATCATATAGTTTTTCATCTTTACCCGTTCCTTTAATAATGTAGAAATAAGTTCCAACCGGTAATTCTTTTCCTGCTGCGTTCTTACCATCCCAGGCAATATTTCCTGTATTGCTGTTAGATTCAAACACTTTATTTCCCCAACGATCAAATATCACTGCATTGATCTCCGCTACATTTGCCACTTTTAAGAAGAAGATATCATTGCTTCCATCACCATTTGGTGTGAACACGTTAGGTACTTCTAGTTTAGAAGGAAGTTCAACAGTAATTATTTTTGTAACAGTATCTTTGCAAGTTCCTTTTACAACATACATTGTTACAGTATAAGTACCTGCATTAGAATAGGTAGTTACAGGAGAGATAGCTACTGAATTAGTTACCTGACTACCACCGTTCCCAAAACTCCACACTGCAGTGATGCTTGCTGATGGTGTTACAGGCGATGATGAAGCTGATAAATTCTGGAATGAAACAGTTAACGGTGCAAAACCAGTAAATGTACTTGGTAAGAAATCTCCGTTCAATGCCCCATCAATTACATCTACATGTCCTTGTGTTGTACAACCGTTTGCAGGATTGGTCACATAAATGTTATACTCACCTGGTTTGTTAACTGTGGTTACAGATGAAGTATAAGAGCTGAATGATGTAGTAGGAACCGCCGCCCATGAGTATGTAAATCCTGTAGTTGTTCCAGAAATGATAGGCATGATCGTAGCTGTTGTTGATCCAAGAGGACCACAATCTAAGATAAACGGTGCGGGCGCATTAGGATTATTTACATTAGGATAGATACGGTTATCACCAAGTGTTTTTGTAGCGACAGCTGTACATCCGTTACTCATATCTTTTACTACCAATGTATATTGGTTTGCCGTGCCCGCAGGTGTAAATGCTATATAAGTTGATGTGTTAGAGAAAGTGGGCTGAGGTGAAGGTCCTGTCCAAAGAAGCCCAATAACTGCTCCTGTTGGAGAAAATGTCGCTGGAACATTACTCGTACTTGCATTAGTAAAGTTAATAGTTGGCGTATTACAACTTATTTGGTTACTGCCCGTAATTAATGCGGTAGGCTTAGAAATATTTTGGTAAATAGTTATTGGCTGTATACTCTTACATTTATTGATGTTATCGGTAATTGATAATGTGTAAGTAGCAACAACTGTATTGGTTGTGTTCGAAGTAGTACAAACAGTTAATGTGTCGTTTGGTAATTGACCCGCCGGCGGACCAGGGAAAGCCCAACTAAATGCAACATTGGTATTTGTACTTGTGCCTTTTATTAAAGTACATGGCACATCGCAAGTCAACGTTTGCTGGATTGCCGCAGCAGTTATTTGCGGCGCAAATGTATTTTGAATAATAGAAACAGGTACATGTGTTTCGCAATTGTTTGTCATATCATGAGTGATCACCGTATATTGGCCTGGCGTATTTACAGTATAGGTTGAGTTATTATTAAATGTATATGATGGACCAGCAAAACTTGGTGGTAAAAGAGTATAGTTTACAGCACCGCCTGGTGTTGGAAAAGTTGTAACATTCGAAATATTGATCGTGGCTAAACTTGTAGTACCACAACCTATTGTAAATTGTTGCGGACTAGTTACCGAAAAAGTAGGAAAGCCTGAAGAAGAAGTTACAGTAACAGTTTTGCATGTTGTGCAGCCATTTATATTGTTTGTAACACAAACAGTATTAGTTCCAATTGGCCCGTTAAAAATAGAAACTGTGCCCCCATTTGTTGCTGTTCCCCCTAAAGATGAAAACCATGAGAATGACATATTAGTTAGAGTGCTTGTGGTAATTGCGGTAAATGTTGCAGGTGAACCTGCAGGACAAATAATATTTTGTGCTAATGGTGTTACAGTTGAAGTTGGCGCTGTTGTATTTATACCAATTGAAAAGATCGAAAACGAACTGCAACCGGTTGCCGGATCCGTTGCAGTAACGGTATATTGCGCAGGGTTACTAAAATTTACATTTGTTCCTGTGGCTGTACCACTTAAACTGACCCACGTGTACGTTAATGGACCATTTGTATAATTTGTTGCTGCAACATAATTGATGGTTGGGTTAGCACAGGTTATACTTCCTGAACCTGTTACATTTGTAATGGTTAAAGTTGGAGCTGGCGGCGCGCCATTAATATTTACTGTTGCACTTGTCATACAACCTAACGGGTCGGAGACTGTTACAGTTGCTGGACCTGTGCCAATAGTATAAGTGGCCTGCGTTGTTGATGCATTTAAAGAAAGAGGATTAGGTGACCAGACAATTGTTGAGGCCACGGACGCAGAGCCTGCCGTTGTGCACGATGCAATTGCAACCGTACCACCGCAAGGCGCTTGTGCTACTGAAGCAAATACCTGGGGCGCCGGTGTAATTGTAACTGTAATTACACGAATAATTGGAGCGCATGATCCCGGAGGATTCATTGTTAAAACAAAAGTTCCAGAATTAGTAGTAGTAAGTGTTTGGTTGCCTACTGATGGGGTAATGTATGGAGGGCCAACGCCTGGCCCGGTCCATGAATAAGGACCAAGTCCGCCCGGGGCAATAATAGTTGCGCCTGTTGAACCGCAGGTTGGTAAAGTAATAGAAGGTGTTCCTGCAGGAAATGGATTGTTATTTCCGATAATTGTCATTGGCGCACATTTAGCGTCAAAATAAATATACGCGCCGTGTCCGCCAAATCCACAATCAACTACAGTCACATCAATTTGAACTAAATCATTTAAGTATGGAGACAGGTCAATTGCCGAAGCTGTCCAGTTTGAATAAACCCATGATCCGCCGCCTACAGCAGGAACGAAAACAGGTCCGCCCGGCGGCACTGTAAATGAACAGCCTGCACCCGGAACTGCAATTGAAATATTTGGACAAGCTAAAACCGTAGAAGTATTTGTCACTGTATTTGTAACTGTAACTTTAATACTAAATCCTGGTTGATCACAACAAGCATGTGTGCCATCCTGAATAACTGCTAAATATGCATATTGAAATAAAGCGTTGTTTGGATTTACTATAAATGCTTTGGAGGCTTGTGCAGCTTTTGCACCAGCGCTAGCATCGTTTAATTTTAAAAAACTATTACCAGAGGGTGTTGTGTTTATTTGTGAATCAAAATAAGAACTAACCTGTCCCGGTATTTTTGGATCGATTGTTGGCGCAGAAAAAACGGTGTAGGTACTATTACCAAAAAAAGTCGGAGGTACACATCCGCCATTGTATGAGCCGGATTGCAGGGTCCATCCCTGCACAGCACCCGGAGCGTTTATTTGCGCGGTTGCTAATTCAAAATCTTCATTATTACAAGCTCCGCCCGGAGGAAGTAAAGATGTTTTAAATGAATTAGGATCTTGAAACTGTGAAAAGTTTTTCGGACTTTTTGTTTTTAAATTATATTTCTGTTTAACGTAAATTCTTTTTTGATTATAAAGGAATACTTTAAACTCCTTACCATAGCAGCCATTTGCTAGTGCCGCGGCAGATACAGAGGATTCATCAAAACCGGAAATTGAATCTCCTGTAAAGATGTAAGATGCTTTAAGATCCACTTGTGCTTCGCTTTTATTTACATTTAATGCAATAATTGCCCAGAGGATCACGAAAATTTTACGTGTCGCTTTCATATATTTTATTTTAAATTAGTTGATTGTTTGTCTGAAAGAACATTTACAACAACCGTGCCAGAAATATAAAATATGTTAAAATGTAGTGTTGACAAGGGATACGGAAATAGTCTGAAAATATATTTTCTAAAATATCAGATCAGAAAAAAACTATTTCAAAAATTTTGATCACATTTACCGGAGAAAAATAATTTATTTTGAACGACACTTTAATTATAGAACAAACACAAAAATGGATCAAGTCTGTTGTCATTGATCTTAATTTTTGCCCTTTTGCAGCAAAAGCAATCTTAAAAAAAAGTATTCATTATTCGGTTCTGCAAAACGCAGATCTTAAAAACAGTCTTGAAGCTTTAATTAAAGAAATACACTATTTAGATAATAATGATGAGATAGAAACAACTTTTATTATTTTTCCAAAAGAGTATGCTGACTTTGACGAGTATTTAGATCTTGTTGATAAGGCAGAGGAATTATTGGAGCGTGAAGGTTACGAGGGCGTTTATCAATTAGCAAGTTTTCATCCCGAATATTGCTTTGACGGCGCAGACAAAGATGATGCAGCAAATTATACCAATCGCTCTGTTTATCCAATGCTACATTTATTACGTGAAGAAAGTATTACAAAAGCATTGGCTTTATATAAGAATCCCGAACTAATTCCCGAACACAATATTAAGCTTGCAAGAGAAAAAGGGTTACATTATATGCAAATGCTTCGGGTAGCCTGTTTAAATGTTTAACCACAAAGGGCACAAAGAAATTTCACAAAGGTCTCAAAGAAAAAATTCTTTGTGAGCGCCGTGCTTTCTTTGTGAACTTAGTGGTTAAAAAATATCCAAATTATTTATTTTCTCTCAATTGCTTATCAAGAAGAAAAGTACCAAATGGTAAAAGTGAAGCAATAAATGCGAATACAACTTTTTTGAAAGACCAGTTATATTGTTTCCATACTTTTAAAAGTAAAGCAATGTAGGCTATAAATAAAACGCCGTGTACCCAACCGGTATATTTTACCGCTGTTTCAAAACTAAACTTATATTTTAAGGGCATAGCAATGCATAGAAGTATCAGATAAGAAATTCCCTCAAGTAATGCTATTAACCTGAACCGGCCTAAGTTTGTATTTGTAAATTGCGAGGACATTATTTCTTAAAGATACAACTATTGATCAGTTAGATCTGCTTTTTTAATTGGGGTGTTAAAATGTAGAGTAAATGCACTGCCTTTTTTTCTGTCTATAGTTAATTTTGAATCTATCTGGTCGGCCAATAAATGTATCAGTTGTATTCCAAAACTTTCGCCTTCCTGCTTATCATAATTTTTTGGTAATCCCTGTCCATTATCGGCAATAGTTAAAGAATTTTTTTTGAGGGAAATAGTGATCTTTCCTTTTTTCTCTTTAAATGCGTATTTAAAAGCATTGCTTATTACTTCGTTCATTATTAATCCTATTGGGATCATTTTATCTATTTCAAAAGAAAAATCTTTTGGTACAGAAAGCGCGAGCTTCACATTTTTAGCGTTGTATGTGCTTTTTAACTGGCTAAAAATTGAGGTAGAGTATTCTGCTAAATTAATATTGCTAAAATTTGAATTGGCATATAACATCTCGTGTATTAAAGCCATAGATGTTATGCGATTCTGGCTTTCGGCAACTAATTCAGAAAAATGAATGTTATTCTCTTTGTCAGCGTGAAGTCTTAATAAGCTTGTAATGATCTGTAAATTATTTTTTACACGGTGATGTACTTCTTTTAATAGTGTTTCTTTTTCTTTTACAGCATTATTTAATTTTTCTTCTACTTTTTTTCTTTCAAAAAACAATGGCACATCGTATTTTCTTACCCTTTTGTATTTTATAGATTCTTTTTCGAGATAGGCATTTATCTTGTGGGGAGGTGCCATTATAAAAGTGCAGTGCTTATCACCTTTTGCACGACAGGTAATTTCTACGGCCGTTAAATTAATGCCATAGCTTTCTTCGCACCAACCGGACGAATACCCGGCATTCATAGTACATACCGGAAAATCGACTTTTTCTTTTGATCTTATCCAGGAATCGGCTTCAAAAGAAAAGGGGTGATTGTATTTAAGGAAAAAATTCTCGTCGTGGCTTGGTTTACTTTCTTCCAGGATATCAACAAGAGCCCAACCGGTATATGCAAAATGCACGGGGCCAGCAGATAATTTTGAAAGAGGATCTTTTAACTTCATTTTAGTATGAAAGTTTTTCGCATCCTCCATTCCAATTAAATGAGCCATGTCAAATAATAGATTCCTGCCAATTTTTATTGCCTCGGGTAAAGGTCTGTCGGCATATAATTTAATAATGTTCTTAAAAAAGTCGTTTGCTAAAGATTCGGCACGCATTAAAATATAACGTTGCCCATTCACTTCAATTTTAGATAAGCTTGGGTTAGCGGTAAAGGACTCAAAATATTTTTTAACCGTTAAAGAGGCGGCATCAAAAAGAGGTTTTATTTCTTTAGGAGCTTTTACGGTTGGTTTATCTGTAAAAAAAACATCTTTCTTTTTCTTTAAGACCTTATTCTCTTTTTCAAGTTTTTTTATCTTTTTTTTTAATTTTAGTATGGGATCGTTAGATTTCAAATTTGTAAATTGGCATATCAAAAGTATGAAAATTTATGACATACCATTCCTTAAAAACAAAAAAGCGAATCGTTAAGATCCGCTTTTTTATTGCTATTTAACCTTCATTTACAAAGAAAATCCATAATAGGCGCGGGCACCATTAGGGTAGAAGCCTTCGATCAAGACTGTGCCCGACTTATTCTCTAATAAGTTAGTTATATCCTGCGTACTGCTTACTTTTTTCTTGTCAATACTGGTAATAATAAAACCTTCTTTAATACCCACCTGCGATAATTTTCCAACAGAAAGTTTTTTAATTTTCACGCCATTATTTATTCTGAATTTTGCAAGATCCTCCGAATTCATTTCTTCGAAATCAGCACCAAGGGCTGAAAGAGATTTTTTTGTGATTTCACTTTTCTTAATCAAGCTGGTTGTATTATCCAGACTTTTTAAAACTACAGCCATATTCATTTCTTTATTATTTCTTGTTGCTATAACATTAATTTTATCACCTGGTCTGTATTTACTTAATTGCTCCTGTAATTCGCTCACACTTCCAACATTGGCATTCTCAATTTTAGTGATCACGTCACCCTCCTGTATGCCGGCATCCTCAGCACTTCCACCAAGCGTTACCCCATTTACATAAATTCCTTTTAAAAGCTTAATGTTTTTTTCCGCAGCAAATTTAGAATCTAGATCGCGGATGCTAACACCAAAGTAGGCTCTTTGAACCACGCCAAATTCAACCAGATCGCTCACAATTTTTTTAACAATATTTACTGGTACAGCAAAGGAATAACCCTGGTAAGCACCATTATTAGAAGCTATCGCCGTATTAATACCAATTAATTCGCCACTTACGTTCACCAAGGCGCCACCACTGTTACCCGGATTTACCGCAGCATCTGTCTGGATAAAAGATTCTATCGGACGTTTATTCACATCTAAAATATTACTTCTCCCTTTGGCGCTGATGATACCTGCAGTAACAGTACTTTCAAGATTAAAAGGATTTCCTACTGCTAAAGCCCATTCGCCAACTTTTACAGTTTCGCTATTGCCATAATTTAAGAAAGGAAGGCCTTTTTCTTTGATCCTTATTAAGGCAACATCTGTGCTTGCGTCTGCACCAATTATTTCGCCAACGTAAGTTCTTTTATCGTTAAGAACTACTTCAATTTTATCGGCACCACTAACTACATGGTTGTTGGTTACAATATAACCATCATCGCTAATGATCACGCCACTACCGCTTCCTTCCATGCTGTAATTTTGTTGCCTTTTTTGTGGTCCATAGAACCACTCGGCAAAAGGATCGTAGTTTAAATTATTTACCTGTTCACTGGTGGTCTTTATATGCACCACAGCGTTAACCGATCTTTCGGCAGCATTTGTAAAATCTGTCGTAAGCGCAGCTCCCTGGCTTTCTATATAGTTAGCCAGCTTAACGTTATGCTGCTGAAATGGTTTTGTTATTTGACTGACACTATTTTTATCCCCTGAATAAAAATAACGGGCGCCGCCTAAGGATATTAATCCACCTAAACACGCCACAAACATGGTTGACAACAACTTTTTCATACTTCTTTTTAGTTTTTAAGATTAATAACGCAAAGTTAATATCGTTGTTACGTTTTTGTATTCTTTTTAACAATCCTTAACCGGCGCAACAAAAAAATTGCTAAATTTACTCTTGAAAATTAAATGAGATTCAGTCGTAAAATACCCACCTTTGTTTTTGGATTATCAATTGGTCTTTTAGTGGGCGTTGGTTTTTTTGTTTTTAAAATTAACGATCTTTTTAATAAAATGAAAGACTCGGCAAAATCACAAATTACTGTTGTTCAACAACCAATAAAAAATGCTGAAAGTGAAGATGAAGAAAAAAAGAAAGATAAGGAGCGTTTCAAAATTAATCTTGGAAAAACTAATAAAGTAAATTATTCCGAAGTAGATAGCCTTATCAGAGACAACTCTGAGATCAATATTGCAACTGATGAGTTGTTGTCCATTAAGAACGTAAAGATCATTCGCATAACTCCTGCAGTTTCAGCAAATGACTCTTTAGCTGCAGATTTAGCAGGCGTTAAAGAAAATACATCCGATCTTTATTTTATTGAATTCTGGAAAACACCTTTAAACTCTAAAGGCTATCGTTTCTCAAAAAACAAAGTAATGTTGTATGGTTTTATGGATTACAATAACGTATCGTTATTTGAATTAGACAAGTCTTACTATATTAAAAGTTCCGACCAGGTTTACAAGCTTTTTTACGGTTCTGATTTTAGATCTCTTGAAAGAGTTGTTGACTCAGATCTATTAGCAAAAATTAACTAATTTTTATTTATGCAGCTTTCGTTCTATAAATACCAGGGCACAGGTAATGATTTTATTTTGATAGACAACCGTCAGAATAACGTTTTGCTGACTAACGAGCAGGTAAAATTATTATGTGATCGACGTTTTGGTATTGGCGCAGATGGCTTAATGTTGCTGGAACTCGAACCGGGTTCTGATTTTAAGATGGTTTATTATAACAGCGACGGCAACCCAAGCAGTATGTGCGGTAACGGCGGACGTTGCATTACCGCTTTTGCAAAACATTTAGGAGTAATAAAAAATTCAGCAAAGTTTTTAGCCATAGATGGGTTACACGAAGCTACCATTGACGAGAATGAAATTGTGTCCTTAAAAATGCAGGATGTAAAAACCGTTGAGATGGGAGATGACTTTTTTTATTTAAATACAGGATCGCCGCATTTTGTGAAAATGGTGGATGATGTGGAGCGTTTTGATGTAAAAAAGAATGGCGCTTTAATAAGAAATAATGATCGTTTTAAAGAAGAAGGCACCAACGTTAATTTTATTGAGAGAAAGGATGATGCTCTATTTGTTCGCACTTACGAAAGAGGCGTAGAGGATGAAACTTATTCATGCGGAACCGGAGTTACAGCTGCTGCATTGGTTGCTGCAATAAAAGGGATCTCAAATGGCAAGAATAATTGTTTGATAAACACGCTGGGTGGAAATTTAGAAGTAACATTTGAAAGAGTACTGGAACAAAATTTTTATAATATCTGGTTAATTGGTCCGGCAGAAAAAGTATTTAATGGCACCATTGAAATCGCATGATCATTGAAACAGTAAATATAAAATTAAACACTTTTGATCTTCGTGAAGCAAGTCTTCAAAAAGATATATGGTTGGTGGCTATGCATGCAAACAGGGTGCCGCCACACATTGGTTTAATGATAAATGGCAATTATAATTCGTTGACCATTAAAGGTCATGAGTTAAATGTTTCTTCGGAGGCGTTATTAAAAACGATCTCTCAAAAAAAGATCGAAAGCGTATTTATAAAATTAAAAAAAAATCCCGTTTTTAGTTTCGATCATCAATTGGAAATGTTACAGGAAATGATCTCTAAGTTTGGGCCTGTAAGGCAATACGAAGCAACCTGTTTATCGCCTATAAAATTATTTTTCGAGCATTTTTACGTTATTACTAATAATGAAGAAGAATTATATTTTGACTTGATGAAGCGCATGAATGATAATGAGTATTTTGAATTTGCAAGCTCTAGTAATTTTGATCTTCATAACGGCTTTTTAGAGTTACCTTTTTATACTATTGAACAATTGCATCAAACAATAAAAGAACAACGTTTACCTTATTATAAAGATTAATGTTTTTAAAAGGAGAAAATATTTCTGTAAGAGCCTTAGAGCCATCAGATGCCGACATTTTATACCGTTGGGAGAACAACCATAGTTTGTGGGAAGTGAGTTACACACAAACGCCTTTTTCAAAAGCAGTTTTGGATGAATTTGTAAATACAGCTTACCAGGATATATACACAAATAAACAATTGCGTTTAATGATCTGCAAAGCAGACACAAACGAAACTATAGGCATTATCGATCTTTTTGAATTTGAACCACAACATGCACGTTGTGGTTTGGGTATATACATTCATGATCAATTTCGTGGTAATGGATTTGCTCTGGAGTGCATTGAACTGATGAAATTTTATTGTTTTTCAACTCTGCACCTGAAACAAATTTATGTTAACGTCAATCAGTCTAACTCAGCAAGCCTCGCCCTGTTTGAGAAGGTAGGTTTTGAAAAATGCGGTTTAAAAAAAGCATGGCATAAAAAAGGTATTAATTCTTTTGAAGATGTTTGGTTTCTCCAACATATAAATACCGGTGCCTAAAAAAGTCCATATATTTTTATCTATTGCTATTGCATTAATTGGGCTATTAAAATTTTGTGATGTGCCACATTCAAAGATCGCAGAAGAAGTTCCAAAAAATGATTCATCACTTTATTTAAATCATTCCGATTCTGCCAAATACGTTGGCATGAATACCTGTAAACTTTGTCACCAGGATATTTATAACACGTTTATTAAAACCGGCATGGGCAAATCGTTCGGACTTGCTACAAAAGAAAAATCTTCAGCCGATTTTTCGAAGTCTACTATCTACGATAAATATTCTAACATGCATTACAATGCATTCTGGGATAAGGATAGTTTATTTTTTAAAGAATTTCGTTTAGAAAAAAGTGACACTGTTTTTTCGAGAACGGAGCAGGTTAATTACATTATTGGTTCAGGTCAACATACCAATTCACATTTGCAAACGGTGAATGGTTATATTAATCAAATGCCAATGACCTACTATACACAGAAAAAACATTGGGATCTTCCTCCCGGTTTTGAGAATGGAGTAAATACACATTTTACAAGAAAGATCGGTTTGGAATGTATGAGTTGCCATAATGGTTACCCTGATTTTGTTTTGGGTTCTGAAAATAAATACGCCAGTATTCCAACGGGTATTGACTGCGAACGTTGTCATGGTCCGGGCTCTGTGCACGTTGCAGAAAGACAATTGGGGACAAAGGTTGATACCTCAAAATTAATTGACTACTCTATTGTAAATCCGGCTAAACTTTCTATTGACAGGCAATTTGATCTTTGTCAGCGTTGTCATTTACAAGGAAATGCGGTTTTAAAAGAAGGCAAATCCTTTTACGATTTTAAACCCGGACAAAAATTAAGCGATTATATTTCGGTGTTCTTACCAAAATATAAAAATGCAGATGAAGATTTTATAATGGCTTCACATGCTGATAGGTTAAAGCAAAGCGCTTGTTTTATTAAGTCGTATGAAAAGGTGACTTCGACAAGCTCAGTCACCAATAGTCTCAAACCGTATAAAGGTGCAATGACCTGTGTAACTTGCCATAATCCGCACGTAAGCGTGAAGGAAACGAATACAGATGTTTTTAACGATGCGTGTAATGGCTGTCATAGTTCAAATGCGAAGTCTGATCTTTTGTGTACAGAAAAAAATGTTGTATTGGCGAGAAATGCAAAACAAGGTCACGCACTTTCCAAATTTTTAAATTGCGTTTCTTGTCACATGCCGGCAACAGGTTCTACAGATATTCCCCATGTTTCGGTGCATGATCATTATATACGCAAACCAATTTCTAAAATAGAAAAAGATAAAATTAAAACCTTTGTGGGGTTATATTCTATTAACGAAAAAGATCCGAGCGCTTTAACAAAAGCCCAAGCATATATTAACCAATACGATAAATTTGACCAGGATAATTCTTATTTGGATTCTGCAACCGCTTTATTAAAAGACAAAACAGCAAACGATCTTTTTACCAATTTGCGCGCTTTAATACAATTACATTTTATTAAGCAGGATTTTCAAAAAGTAATTGGTTATGTGAACCAGGCCGGTGAGCAAAAATGTTTTAATATTTTATTTACCAAAACTTCTTATGATAATATAGATGCGTGGACCTGTTACCGAATTGCAGAATCGTATTATAATACCAATAATGTTCCTGGTTCGGTTAAATGGTTCAAGCAAGCAGTTAAGCTGGCGTCATATAATTTGGATTTCAGGAACAAATTGGGGAGTACTTTGGCGAGTTTAAATAATTTTAACGATGCCATTGAACAATTTTCTTTTACTTTAAAGGAAAATCCGAAACATGTTTCGGCAATGACGAATTTGGGTTATATACGACTAAGCCAGGGCCAGCAGGCAGAGGCATTTAGACTTTATAAAAATGCTGAAAAGATTGACCCTGATTATGAACCATTATTATTAAATTTAGCCGGTTATTATGCTTTTGCGAAAGATAAAAATTCGGCGAAAAAATATTTAGGAATTATCTTAAAGAAAAATCCTAAGAACCAAAAAGCAAAAATGGCTTTAGAGCAAATTGAACGTTTGTTATGAGTAAAAAAGGAAGAGGTAAAATAATAAGTCTGTTAATTCTTCTTGCATTAGGAGCGGGCGGCTATTTTATTTACCAAAAATATATTGCCGGCGCTATTCATTTAAAAGATAAAAATTATACCTACGTTTTTATTGAGTCAAATGATACATTTGAAGATGTAATAAACGATATTAATTCGGAGAAT
>Ga0075163_10004116_pt1 | contig 19507 bp, 22 predicted proteins | sample JI1023141ADNA_FD_71478 | JGI IMG/M metagenome (GOLD analysis project Ga0075163, IMG submission 71478) | Wastewater effluent complex algal communities from Wisconsin, to seasonally profile nutrient transformation and Carbon sequestration -... | ecosystem: Engineered > WWTP > Effluent > Algae...
TATCTGTCCATTAACCCAAGCATTGATTACAATACTTGCTGGTATTTCATTTATCTGCTTCCATTGATACTCTCCTTCCAAGGGATAATAATCCCATAATTCATATTTATGTTTCATGTGTATTTGTTTTCTAATCATTTACCCTTCCTACTACTCTTAAACACAACAAGCAGACATTTAGGCAAAAACCCACATAACTCAATGATACTCAATGCGTTATAAGGGTTTTTGGGCCTAAATTATTGGTACAAAAAAGTACCAATATTCGCAATTATTGGTACAAATTTGTCCCAATTTACTTTGAGAGATCCCTAAAGAAGACAGATAATGACTTATCAAATGTCTTTCTTTTCTTTACCAATGTAGGATTTAGCATATAAACCTTGTATTCAAAGCCACTTGGCGCACATACACAATAGGCCATTATATTGTTCTTAACAAGTCTATTGACTAACCTTCTGAATGAACGTTCATCAATACCTAAAAATCGAGACAATGTTTCTTTAGTATGTGGTTTAGTATGATTAAATACAATGTTATGTTCTGTTTTGAGCATATTACCCATTCTGATAACCCTACAAGAGTCCACTTCATTGATTACTGTTAGGATATATTCCCAAGCATCTCCATCAACTGTCATAAAATTCTCTGATGTAAATGTTACTAATCCTGTATCAACTGTTTCAATTACTGGAATATCCAGCATTTCACCTGTTTCATTATCAACAGCACTTGCGTTGATAGTTCTTTTAGTTGTAATTGGTTTCATGGTAAATATTTAAAATATACAGCCCATAGCAATGATGTTAATCAGAGTATGACTTACGTCTCCAATGAGAACTGTATGTGTATTATATAGGTGTAACCTCTTCCTCTAATTTCCAATAAGGATCACCCGCGTCTTTAGATAGAAATAACTTCTTATCATCAATACGCAAATAGTATTCAACCTTATCAAACAGATCATTGGAAATAATTTCACCGTATTCTTGAAACATAGGAATAGTGAGATTGAACTTCTCTTCCAACTCACGTTCAAATACTTCTGCATATCTATCTGCACAATCATCTTGTGTAAGTAATAACTTTTTCATAACGAGTTAATGATTTAATGATGAATGAATACACACCTATATAATATATGTTACTATACTATATAGGTGTGATGAATTACAGTGTAACAACCAAGTTGTCTTGTTGTGGATTTACCAAGCACCATACATTGGCATTAGCACCATCAACATCAGGCAACAGGGAAAATTCCAATGTACCTTTGAGGTCACATTTGGATGACACTGGTCCAGACATACCTACTTCTGATGTCCAGAATAGTTTGTCTGTCTTTGGGTTTTTGATGATGTCAATCTTACCAGTGTTGAAATGATTCTTAAAAAATGGAACTGTCATTGTATCTGAATTAAAAAGTTAATAATATGATGGTTGTGTTTGAGCCATCCCCAACTTAACGCATTGGGACTACGAATGGTTTTCTATTTATAACCATTAAACTTACAGGTCTGTTATCCTGCAACAATAACTATTCCAAGTTACAATTCTTGTAGTCTTTAAACTACCGGGGTATTGTTACCCGTCATGTTAAGAGGGGGTGGGGTATTGGGAAACTTCATTATTCAAAACTAATTTAAATTTCCCAAAAAACCAAAAAAAAAAATAATGATATTCGGGTTAAATTTTTTTCAATTCTACTTTTGTTGAAAATTAAAAAATTATGAAAATTCTTCCACAAAAAGGAATAACTGAAAATATATCAAAAGAATCACTATTCCTTAAAGTTTTAAGCCTCTTGGTAGAAGTTAATAATATTGATTTAACTTCTACGGAGATACAACAGATTACTGACTTACTATTCAATAAAACTATTTCAAAACGCTCATTCACCATTCTTTCAAACAAGGGTTTTATTCTCAATAATAAACCTCATCCACAGTTTGAATCTCTCTTCAACAAACTTGAAGGAGATGTTACAATTCAATTAAATTATAATGTTACTGGAAGTAATGACTAAAATATACGAACTTTTAGGAAAAGGTACTATACCATCAAGACTTTATATTTCTTATAAAGATTTTCAAATCTTACAAAAGGAATATGAGTCTCCTATAATTAACTTTTTGGATTTAACTATAATCATTACAAATTCTCACGTAGATGTCCAATGAGGAATTAATTAAAAGAGTTGCTAAAAGATTAAATAAATCACCAGATCAGATAGAACATATATATAAGTCTTGGATTAATTCAATTCGTTATTACATAGACAATCCTAATTATTCTAAAACTACGGTAAGAATTCCAATCTTAGGTTCTTTTAGAATGACACCCAGATCAGTATTGAAACATAAAGATGGTAGTATGATAAACTACTATAACCAATTTAATAATAAAAAAGTAAATGAAAGATCAAAGAGCAAGAAAAAGCACAATGATGAGCCAAATGAGGGCTGATGGATTTGACCCATCCAAAAAACAAAGACAGGTAGTAGAAGAATCAATTATTGCTCCTACTGTTACAGATGAAGAAATTGCTAAGATTAGACTTTATAATTCTCAAGTCACAACTCTTAATCCAGATTATACTAACCTCAAGATGATTAATAATATCTTGGTGCGCTGTTTTCTCTATGAACCACTTGTATCTGAATCTGGTTTATATCAACCGTTTAAAACACAAGTTACTGTTAAAACTGCTAATGGTATGGATGCAATGAAAGATGTAGAAAATCATTTTCCATATTCACTCAAGGCTGTCATCATTTCTGCTCCTGAAAATTACACTGCTATTAAGGCTGGTGATATTGTTCAGTTAAGAAGAAATGCAATTCAAGATGGTGCTGTTGGAGATTTAAAACATGGTTTTTTCCTTCGTGTAGAAAATGCTTTTGCTAAGATTGGTGTAAACCCTGTCGAAACACCTAAAGATTCAGATCATCCTGATTATGGTTATATAACTATTAATTACGCTGATATTCAATGTTTATTGCAACAGTAGTTCTGCTACTAATATTAATTTATCAACCCGATGAATTACGATTTTGGAAAACAAAAGGAAGGCTCAATTCTTACTAAAGAGTTTAGTCTTCCTAAACCTCTAAGAGAAGTTATACCTAATTGTTCTTGTACTTCTTATCTCCTTAACTTTCCCATCATCTCTGTGTCATGGAAGACTAAAGTAAGAAGATCTGATAGGTATTCAGAAACTTCTATTACCCTTGAATACACAGATGGTTCTATAGATGATATTACCTTGTCTGCAAATCTTGAACAATAATGTTTACAATACCAGAAAATATAAATGCTAATATGTGGGATGCTAACCCACACTTGATATTTCTTAAACCTTTCTCTATTCTTTATAATGAAGATAAGTCTAAGACTAAAGAAACTTCTTCAAAAGTTCTTAGGTGTATTACTTGGTTGTGTCATCCAGATGAAGAAGAGAATAGATATTACAGACTTCCTGAAAATGAGAAATTAGAAGTATGTACTGACTTTTGTCCAACATTCAATCTTAATAATTCAGATATACAGGAATGTATTGATAAATACCCATCTCTTTGTCTTACACTTATTGAACAGTCTTACAAGGAAGAAAAGGATCAACTACATAAGATTTCTAAGTTTCTCAATCAACAAGAATTAACACTTGAAAATGCTGAACAAATTATTAAACTTAAAGCAGCAATGCCTAAGATATATGCAGATTTTGCTAAGACAGATAAAGAATTTCAAAGATCTAAGTCACAACAAAGAGTACATGGTGGAAGACAAAAGACAATTAGAGAAAGGGGACTTCTACAACCAGATGAGTAATGAATCATCCAACTTGTAAAAGATGTAAGGGTACTGGTAAGATTACTATTAAATGGTATGACTTTACCATTGGTACTACAAATGAAACCAAGACTTGTTCTTTGTGTAAAGGAACAGGATATGTAAAATCAAAATATGAAAAAACTACTAATCCTTAGTTTGTTTTTAGTTGCTTGTTCTTCTACTAAAAAAGCAACAACAGAAAATGTAAAACCTACAGTTGAATATGTAAGGTACATAGATCAACTTCAAGAATATAGAAAATGAAAATTACAAAGACTCAAGAAAAAGATCTTATTGTTTATACAGTTAAAGCAAATAACACAACACATTCATTTGCTCACCCAGTTGATGTTAATATTGACCCGTTAGACGTAGTTAACATCTTGTTGGATATGGTTGATAAAAACAAATCCATTGTAAACATTACATCAAGTTCAGGTACTACTTTCAGGTTTCCAACTGAATATTTTAACTCTCCTTCTATCCCTAATCCTTATTATAATCCTTACCCAATTACTTGTTCAAATACTTTAACCAATGACCCCTTATCTTAAAACAATCCTTACCCTTTTATTTGTATTCGCAGTTTGCTTTTCTACACTGGTATTTCTTTATGGTTTATACTTAGGTTTAACAACTTGTGTATGGCATCCTGCTGCTTTTGTAATACTACCAATAATGATAGGATTATACTTTCTTTATAAGAATGCTCTACCGGAAGATTAAGATTGATTTGTATAATGTTACAGTATATATACTACAAGGTAACACGGAAAAAGTAAAGACTAAATTAAAAGAGGTTTTTACACCCAAAGAACATCACAACATAGATGAATATATTACAGGTAAATACAAGGCTTGTGCATTAAATACACCAGAAGGAATGGTTGTTCATTTTGTTAATAAACCTACTCCGGGATTAGTTGTGCATGAGTTATTTCATATTACAGAATTTATATTAGAAGATATAGAAGTAAAGCACGACACTAATACATCAGAAGTTTATGCTTATTTACTCGGCCATTTAATTGATTTATATTACAAGAAATGATTACAAACATTGATATCCTAAAACAGGATCTACCTTACATATACAATATCAAAAACTTTCTTGTTACACCTGAAAAGTTTCATCCAGATAATCCTAAGTATATTGCTCAATGGAATAGATATAAGAAACATTGTATAGAAGGTTTATGGGCTTATGACCAATATGGTTATAGATATATGCCTCCCACTCTCTTCTATTATGGTAACTTCTTTAAGATAGAAGATCAGGAAGGGAAACAGCGTGTAATTAAAAAACCATCAGTACGTGATATTGATTGGTTAATACATTACTCTTATCTTATTTGCTGCGGTTTCTCTGGATTTGAAGATGATGATACATACTCCTGTGATGTTGCACTTATAGATAAAAACATTCTTTCTCTTGTAGAATCTTCTATGAAAGAAGAAGATAAAAAAAGATGGTTACATTTACATTCTACTAATGGTAAGTTAAAGACTTATGTAAAACCATCACTCTACCTAAAGGACTTACAAACATCTCCTAAAGGTAGAACACTGTATTTTAATCAGTGTAGCAATTTAATGTTGTTCGGAAGCAGAGGAGGGGGAAAATCTTATTCTATTGCAGGTATCATTTCCCAAATATTATCCTTTGATGGGTTAAAAGAATACAATAAAGATGCACTTGCTAAATCACCAAAGGCTAATATATCTGTTGGTGCTGGTATTGCAGATAAGTCTTCTGAACTATTAGATAAGGTTGTAACAAATCATGCTTTACTTGGTACTGATCCTGATTTTGGTGCATGGGGTACTCCCGGTACACCAGACTTTATTCCCGGCCCATTTTATGTAGATTGGGTTGGTTCAATAAAACCCAATAATGCACAAAACCCATATCGTTATGAATATCAGGTAGAAACTTCTTCTGGTTGGCAAACACTTGGTTCTGGTACTAAACTGGTTCATGTAAACTATTCAGAGAAAAAAGCAACTGGTACTCAATCTGCTGCTGGTTCAAGGAATGCCTTAGTTGTTTATACAGAAATTGGTTTGATGGGTAACTTTAGAGATGCTCTATTATCTAATGAAGCAACTGTTTCTGCTGACCATGAAAGATTTGCTGTACAATTGGCAGATGGTACATCTGGTAATATTGATTTGGTTCAACAAACCAAGATGGTATTTAATGATCCTGACACTTATCACTTCTTAGCATTTGATAATATATGGGAACAGACAGATCATAAGATTGGTTTATTCTTACCTGCTTATTTGACAAATGGTAAGTTTAAAGATTCCAATGGTAATACAGATATTGAAAAGGCTCTAATGTTCTTTGAACAAAGAAGAAAAGATGCTGCTTCTAAAGATGATATTGAAGTACTTCGTAATGAGAAGATGAACTATCCACTTGTCCCATCTGATATGTGGACATCAAGTAGAGGTTCATACTTTCCTGTTGCTGAACTCCTTGATCGAGAAAAACAATTACTGACTAATAATCAGTATAAGACAATAGGAACTCCTGTTGAGTTAATATGGGATTCCACAAGACAGTCAGGTGTAAGGGCAGATTTATTAGATAAAGAAGTTGCTGAACCATATTATACATTTCCCTATGATAAATCTATGTCTAAAGTAGATGGATGTTGTGTAATGTATCATCCACCTGAATACATGAAAGGTGAAATACCAAAAGACTTTTACATCTATACACTTGACCCTTATGTATCAGAGAATATTGATGAAGGTGGTTCTATTGGTTGTTTCCAAATATGGTTAAATAGGAAGTATTCTTCTGAGGGATATAATGGTAATCAATTAGTATTTACTTATTATGGTAAAAATCCTTCTGGCAAAGATGCTTTTTACGAGGTTATAGAAAAGGCTATACAACTCTATGGTAATTGCCCAAGAATGTTGTGGTATGAAGCCAATAGAGGTGATTCAGTAAGAGGTTATTTTATTCGTAAGTCTAAGACTTATCTTTTATGTATAAGACCTACAAGAGAAAAAGGTTCTTCTGCTAAAGAAAGAGTTGTTACTGAATATGGGTTTATGGTGTCTAATAAAATAGATAAACTCAATATGATTACAGATACATCAGAATGGTTACTTGAGACAGTAACACATAATGGAAGACAGATTAGAACTTATGAGTCTATACCAGATTTATTTCTTCTTAATCAGTTAGTGCAATATACTATTGATGGAAACTATGATGCTGTTTCTGCACTGTTAGGTCTTCCACTTGCTCTTAAAGAAATTGAACATATATATAACTTTGAAGCAGAGAAAAAGAATAAAAAGAATCCTTTGGCTGCTATATCATTAAACCCAAACATATTTCATGTTAGAAACACTAAAACAACATAACGAATCTATACAACCAGTGCTTGATGGATTAAATCAGGCTGCTAATATTATCACCTCTACAATGGGTGGTGCTGGAAAGAATGTACTTTCTTTCGAGAATGGTAATTTGACATTTACCAAAGATGGTGTATCTGTTGCAGAAAAGATTGGTTTTGCTGATCCACAGAATGATATTGGTGCTAAATTGTTAATTAATGCTGCCAATAAAACAGTTAAGGAGGTTGGAGATGGAACAACTCTTACTTCCCTATTTACACAGCAATTTGTTAATTCTCTATTCGATGAAATTAACAACGGTAAAGATGTTAATGAGTTGCTTGATGAAACCAAGTCTCTTATTGCTGCCACACAGGAATATGTAACTTCTGTTTCAGAACCACTTACAATAGACAATGTACTCAATGTTGCTTATACTTCATGTAAGAATTATAAATTGGCAGAGTTAATTAAAAATATTTATCTTAAAGCAGGACTTGATGCTAATATATCTCTTGAGTTATCCAACTTCTCTAAACATACTTATGTAGAACACACAGAAGGTTTAACTTTTAATGAAGGCTTTGTTAATTCTGGTTTTGGTAATCAACCTAATGGAAATTGTGTATTTGAAAAACCACAGTTTTTAATTGAAGATAATTATGTTAATGAAGTATCTGAAATTGCAGATATACTTGATGAAGCACATACCAATAAAGTACCAGTAGTAATTCTTGCAAAAGGTTTCTCTGATATTGTTATACGTTATTGTTTAATGAATAAACAATCTGCTGGTCTTCAAGTATGTCTTATTAAGATACCCGGTTATGCAGAATCTACTAAAGAGAATCTAAAAGATATTGCTTGTTTTTTAAATTCTTACCGAGCCAATAGGGTGTCTATTACTCCTTATGAGTTTACTATTTTCAATAATCCAAACAAAGCGAAAATTAGGAAAAGAGTAGAGATACTCAAACAAAAAGCAGAGTCAGCAGTTGAAGAATGGGAAGCAAAAGATTATTTGACAAGAGCATCTAATCTTCAACAAAAATCTGCTATTATATATGTAGGTGGAATTACAGATAAAAATGCTAAAGAAGAATTAGATAGAATTGAAGATGCTGTTGGTGCAGTTAAATCTTCTAACTATCTTGGTTTTGTTAAAGGTGCTGGTGTTACTCTGTATCAATATGCACAAGAGAATCAAGCCACACTTCCAACATGGTATTACAATCTCTTAAAGTCTCCTGCATATAAAATATTATCTAATGCTAATCTAAAACTCGAACCTACTTTTGAGGCTTTTAACGTAAGGACTAAACAAATGGACAGTAATATTATTGATCCTGCTTTTGTAATTATATCAGCACTTGAAAATGGATTTGCATTAGCAGAATTGCTTATAAATACATCTTATGTCCTATTTAATTAACCTAAAGGCTTCTGAAACAGAGAAGTTCAAAGATGATGGTGAATGGTTTAAAAAATATATGAAATATATTATACCATTTGGTGGTCATCATGTACCTGACTATGAGAAAATGTCTGCTGCTTATAAAGCAGTAAATATGGATTTATCGTCTTTTAAAAAACAGATGGATTTGTTTTGTAATCCACTTGGAGATTTAGCAGATACAATACAGGATGAAATTACTCCTTATCCAGAATTAAAGAAAAAGATTTCAGTTTTAAAAGGTGAGGCTATAAAAAGAAATGACCAATTAAAATTACAGTTACAATCTTCTCTTTCTAAAAGAAAAAAGAATGAAGAATTAATTAGTAAAATCAGACAGTCTATTGAAGAGAAAGTAGCACTTGTTATTCAATCTACAATGGAACAGATGAAAGGTAAACCGCAAGAAGAGGTTCAACAATATATTGATTCTATTCGTAAGTCAGAAGAACCAGAAGATTTACTTTCTAAAGAATGGCTATCTGATCTTGAGATATTCTATAATAAGTTAGTTACGTTCTGTTATCAAGACCAGAATGTGAAAATGTTACAATCAGATACAATTGAAGATGCTGTTATTACTGATAGATTCTTTGTTTATAATGGTTGGAAAAACGGACGTCCTTATTTTGAAATAAGGAACCCACTTCACATTGGTTTTCACAAGAATCCCAATGAACCATTTGTTCATAAAGGTGATTGGGTATGGTATAGAAAGACTACAACTCTTGCTAATGCTATTGCTGATTATAACTTGACTGATAGACAGATAGAAGAACTATCTCTTACTTCTGGTAATTCACTTAACAATAAGCATGATACAATTGGTGGTACTGCTGAGATACAGGTAGATCATTCTCTCGATGATATGTATTATTCTTTTGACCAGTCTGCATTTAATAAGCAGGAAGGTTTAAATCAATCTTCACAATTATCAAGGACTACTAAAAGAGCATTGGTGTATGAAACACATCTTGAGTTTAAGGCTTTTAAAAAGATTATATTTCTTTCGTACTTTGATGAATATGGTAAACAAGTAGTAGAAGCACTTTCTTCTGATTATGAAATACCAGACAATGCTACTAAAGAAAAGTATTTTAATCGTTTTGACCAAGAAACAGAAAGATATGTATGGTTTGACACTGTTACTAATACAGAATATTCAGCAGAAGAAATATTCATTCCTCGTGCTTATGAGATTGTAAGACTTGGTAATAATGTATATCCTGTTATGAGAGAAGTTCCATATCAGGATATTAACATTGAAGATCCTTATTCTTCTTTTGAACTAAACACTAAAGGTTGTGTATTTAATGCAAGAAACGCAGAATCTATTTCTCCTATTCAACAAGCACTTCCTTCTTACTTTCAATATCTGTATATCAAGTATATTCAGAATAAAGAACTTTCTAAGTATAGAGGTTTTATTCAGTCTGTGGATGTAGATCAAATACCTGATGAATTAGGTCAAGATGCTTCTGGCAAAGAAATAAGAGACAAGGTTACTACCTACTTAGCGTTTATGAGAAGGTCTAATATAGACTTATTCTCTGGTTCACAGTCTTCTCTTGGTGGTCTTCCACCTTCAACAAGAAGTCCCGGTTCTAATGGTTTTACTCTTGGGACTGCTGTTGAATTAATGAATCTTCAAAACCTTGCTGAATTAGTAAGTAGAGAAATATCCAATTCAATGGGTATATCTCCACAACGAGAGGCTAATTATACACAAGGTTCTAATGTTGCTGATAACCAACAGGCAGTTATTAACTCTTATACTATTACAGAACCATTGTTCTTTAAACATTCCTTGGTGTGGAAAGATGCCATTTCCACTTGGTTAAAACAATTTAGAAAATATTGTCAAATTCAGATGGAAGTACATAACCTTAAAGATTTGTCTTTTGAAATCTGGTTATCTGATGGTACTAAGGAATTACTGAAAATTACTCCTTCTCATTTAGAACACGCTGATATTGGTCTTTATTTAGTTAATTCATCTGCTGCTGAAAAGTATGCTGAAATCATGCTACAATCTGCTCATGCCTTTGCACAAAATCAAGGTCAAGGTATAGAGGCTGTATCACAGATTATTAAGGATATTGTATCTGGTGCTTCACCAGAAGAAATACATAAAAGAATTAAAATTGAAGAACAGAAATCTTATGATAGACAAGCAAGCCTACAAGAACAACAATCTAATGCTCAAAAAGAATTACAACAAATGCAACTTGAAGCCAGAAAAGGTGAACAGGAATTTGAATTAAACTTTATGAGAGAGAAGGCTGAATTGGAAAGAGTAAAGGCACTTCAAGTAGAAGGTATTAAGGCTACTGTATTAGGTAAGCAAGAAGATACAAATGATAATGGTATTCCTGATTCAGTTGATCTTGCTAAACTTGCTATAGAACAACAAAAGTTAAGTCTTTCTGTTCAACAGTTTGAACATCAGAAAGATGTGGATAAACAGGAATTATCTATAAAAAGAAACAAGAAATAATTTTTGCATAAGAGAATAACTTTTGACCACTTATTAACATTATTGTTGATAACTATGTTAAGAGTTATTCTCTTATAATTTTGTGTCAAAATTAATAAACATGGTTGATAATTTTATTGACGAAGCAGTGTTTGACGACATTGTATTACCTGATCTTGAAGAGACAGAAGAATTGGTTGATGACCCAATTGAAGAAACCACAACAGATGATAATCCACAAGAAGGTGATGAACTTGCAAGAGTTCTTTATGAATCCTATCTTGAAAGAGGTTACTTAACAGAATCAGAAGAAAATAAGTTTGATGGTACATTTGAATGGATTGAAAAATCATTAGATGATTTACCTGATAGAATACAAGAGACTATTGTTTCAAGTGTTCCACCTATAGGTAAAGATGTTTTAGATTTTATTCTTTCATCTGGTAACAATCTAACAAAAGAATCCTTAACAGATTTTGTTTCTAAGTTTCTCAAACAAGAAGAAACGACAGTTGAAACATTAGATGATGCAAGAGAGTATTTAACAAAGGTGTATGAAAAGAAAGGTATGAAACAACGTGCTATTGATGCACAGTTAGACGACCTTGAAGATTCAGAAGAACTTTTAACTACTGCTCAAAGAGAATTAACTAATGAAAAGACAGAAACAACTAAGGCTATTGAAAAGGCTAAAGAATTAACTAAAGAGCAAAAAAGACAACAAGAAGAATTTAATACTTCTGTTGGTAATTCTATTGCTTCACTCCCAAAAACAAGACAACCCATTGTAGTACAAACTGCTCAAAATGCTCTCTCCATAATCAATGAGATAGGAAAGAATCCAGAGTCCTATGTACAATTTATGAATTTGTTGTCTTATTATAAGGATGGTAAGTTTGATCTTTCTGTGTTTGAAAAACAGGCTGAAACAAATACCCTTAGTAAGTTAAAGGATAAAATTTCTGCATCTAAGATTGTATCTGCCTCTAAAGGCAAATCAAGTGAATCTATTTTAGATACAGAAGAATACGAGTTAGTAGTTTAAATAAAAATTTTATATAATGGCGTCTACAAGACAAACCGCATTGGTAACCCATGAACGTAGAGACTTTGGTGGATCATATTTTGATTCCCTTACTCACGCAAAAATGTTCAGAAGTTACGCTCCTTTTGACTTTGGTGTAAAGGTTGCAAGACTCTTTTCCCAAGAGTTAGGAACTCACCAAATCAACAAAAAATTTACTTATTATACCATTGCCCAAAAGAATGCTTATGTTCTTCCCGGCGGAGTAGATGATTACTCATGGTATGTAGGAAATGATGCTTCTACAGAATTCAGGATTACTGAATTTCTTGGTGCATCCACAGATACACCCGGTAAAGGTAATTTACCATTCAAGATTGCTGCTGATAAAGATTATCTGCATGAGCCAGCAATTATCAAATTAGGTGGTCATGGTCTTCCATCCCTCCGAATCCTTGGTTATCCAACCCAACGTTCTGCTAATTCATTTGAATATGAAGTAGTAATTCAGGATGGTGATGCTAATGCTTGGATTCCTGTTGCAGAACTTCAACCAGATAAAACATTCGTTCGTATATCTTCCGGTGTATCTGATGAAATGAATCAGAAATATGCACCTGATGAATATGGTGATATGTACAAACTTCAATCATGGGTTTCTAACTACGCTAATAAAGCAGAGTTCACTGACAAGTTTATCCGTACTGAAATTGCTAATCGTCAAAGAGGTGAGAAAGTACAAGGTAATTATTCTGTAGGTGGTACTCGCCAAAATGGTGGTGCTGTTTCCAGTGGTTATGTATATCAAACTGATATTCGTGATAAAGTTGCAGGTAAGATGATTCAGAAAGGTACTTTCATTACTGCTGTTGAAGCACGTTTGGAAGAAAGAACTATGATGGATCGTGAAATGGCAATGCAATTCAGCCGTTTGGAAAAAACAACTGATCGTGATTCTGGTAGAATAATTAAATTTGCTCCGGGTTGGGGACAGTTAGTTCAAGATGGGTGGTACCTTGAGCATAATGGTTCACTTTCTCTTGATCAAATGTTTGAATGGTTGAACAACATCTTCCTTTCCAAACGTTCATTTACAGATCGTAAAATCAAATTGTCAGGTGGTGAAGCAGCAATTCGTTGGTTATCCAAATTGATCTATGCTGAATACTCTGCTCTCTTAACTCTTGACACACACTTGGTTCAAAAGAATTCTACTCCAACTGGCGTAAGTTCTAATGAATTGCAATACGGTAAAAATGTCTGCCGCCTTGCTGCGTAAGTAGTAAGTAAACACTTCTCTAATTGCTGGAAGTACCTAAAGATTAATTGACTACAACATGATCTGAAAAGATGAGTGTGAATGTTTAAAAACAATTAATATTGGTTAATCAGCAGCCAAGACTCTAAGGATTTATCTATGAGTAAGGTTCAACGACCAGTCATAATGACGTAGGCTTAATTGCCGAAACGGGAAGAATCCTTTATGTAAAGGATTAAGATATGGTCTGCTCTTACATGAAAATGTAAGTTAACAAGAATTGGGGACAATTCACTAAACTGATCTTACCTAATGGTATTGAAGTATCAATAGACTATGATCCAATTAAAGATAATCGTGCTATCTTCAAAACAATGGCTCCGGGTACTAACTCTACGTTAGAATCTTATGCTTTGGATATTTTTGACTTTGGTGCAACAGATCAAAACGCAACTGGTTCAACTGGTGAAAACATTACTATGGTAATGCAAGACGGTGTTGAATCTTACCATACTGTTTGTGGAGTCTATGACTTTGAAACAGGTGCAAGAAAAGATGGTTCTAACACATATACCAATTCTAAGGAAACTGGTATCTACCGTGAAATGTCAGGCTCTTTGTCCATTTGGGACGTGGAAAGGGTAGGACGTATTGCTTTGAATCCTTACATTTAATAAAACAAGAAAATGTCTATAACATTATTTATTAGCCCGGTGATGCGGGTATCAGCACAAGGTAGAGACAGGCAGGTTTATACCTATGTAGATGAAAGAACAAAAGAATTAAGGGTTGGAAAACCCATGAATAAAACTCGTGCTGGTGCGGCTGGTTTTAGAATTTCATTTGTACCTGATTATGATAATCTGAGATACAAAACAGGTCTTGAGTTGAAAGTAGAAAATCCTTATTTTAATACAGAACATACTCATCAAATACCAGAATCTATTACAAAGAGTAAACAAATTACACTTCAAAACCTTTATGAGATTTTAGATGGTGTTCCTTTAGATACTTATCATAATAGAATGACTGGTGGTGGCATTTTTCGATTTACAAATAAAACAGATTTATCTACCCAAACAAGTTTTATAGAACAGTTTGAAGTAACCCTTTATGATCGTGCTAATCGTTTTGATGATTCCACACCAAGAGGTAGAATGGCTATTCAGTTATTGAAGAATCATCCTTATGTTGCACTTTCAAAAGCAACTATAAACTCAACCATTCATTCGTTTTATATTTCAGAAGAAAATGAGGCACTGATTGAACGCCAGAAAAAGCAAGACAGAATAGAAGATGCTATTGTAGAAAAGAAATTGTTACTGAAACAGTCTAATGATTTCTTGGCATATAAAGTTGCTTCTCTTTGTTTGTATAATGATGGAAAACCAACTATATCAGGTCAGGCTAATGCTGATCTGGTTAAACGTCAAATAGATACTTACCTTTCAGAAGGTTCACATCAAATGAGGAATGTAGATTACTTCCTTGATTTAATGGAACTATTGAAAAAGGATAAGAATCGTTTTGATACAAAATACTTAATACAACAAGCACATAATACAGGTGTCTTACAAGTAAAAGATGGTTATGTAATTTGGCCTTCTAAAGTTAATGTTAAGAATCTTTACAAGTTCTCCGATGCTACTGCATTTGAAAATCTTGTATTGTCTGAAATGTTAACATATGATTCTAATTCAGAACTGTCTAATGTGTATGGAGATTTGTATGAAGAATGTGCTAAAAAGAATGCTCGTATAGAATGACCATTGACAGAATCCACCAAGAAATAAAAGCAAGGTGGAACAAGGTCAATTCAAATCACAAAAAAGATTTCCCCAAAGCCTACTTGGATGATGCCATAAACAAAGCCCAAGATGATTTTGTGGAAATCTTTTATAGTGGTAACAATTCAAAGAAATATAGATTTGGTTTTGAGGTTACACAACAAAGAATAGATATGTTAAACAATCTTGTTGTTAGCCAAACTTTACCTATGACTTTGGTTTCCACTAATCATTACAAATGTGATTTAACGACCAATGTTCCTGCTTACAGACACTTCCTAAGAGGAACTGCTAAACTTACAACTTGTGCAAATTCTTTTCCTATTACTATAACACGTTTAAATGATTTAGATATAAAATTAAGAGATGCTAATACTAAACCCTCTACAATGTGGGGAAGAGTATTAGGTTCATTCTCTAATAAATCATTGAATGTTTATACTGATGGGACGTTACAAACAGTAAGTATAGATTATTTAAAAAATCCAATAAAAGTTTTTTCGGGAGGCTATGACAGTCTTGAATTTATAAACGGTGATTCATCTGCTTATCAATCTTCAACATCTAAGGTTCAATCTGAAATAGATGAATCTTTCCATGATATATTGGTTGATATGGTAGTTCAATATTTATCAGCACTACTCGAAAATAATAACAAATATCAAATCCAATCAGATTTGATACAGTCTAAAATATGATTAATAAAAAGACAAACAAACTCCCCGTAGAAACTACTATTTTGGTTGCTACAGGAGATCAGGCTCTTCCTACTGGTGCTTTGGTTACTGGTACAACTGCACTTAACTTGGCTGCTGGTCAAGTAGGTGTTTTGTCCTATGACCCAACCTCTGTTGTTAGGAAATTAGGAAACTTTCTTGTATCAGGTGATGATTCAGCAGAAGTAACTGCAATCAAGTTGGTACAAGGTACTCCTAAGTCAAGTGCTACTCAAACTGTTTCCCTGTGGGAAGATGGTGATAAAGCACTTGTTGAATCAGGTATAATTCGTAGAAATCAGGTACAAGCCGTTTCTGTGAAAAAAGCAGATCATGGTCAATGGGGTGGTCAAGCATTTACTTCATTTGTAGCACCTAAAAATGATGTTACTTATAAAGCATTTCTTACTATTGACTCACACCGTATTGATAAGTCATTCCCACGTAATGACAAAACTACAACGGTTCAAGCACCAACTGTAAACTTTACAAATGAGTCTATTGCTCAACCTTTGGATTATGTTCTGCAAAACATTGCAACACAATTCAACAGTCAATCTAAAGCAGTAAGCCGTAATGGTGCTGGTATGAGAGGTAATAGGGAATTTGTAGTTCTTGGTCTTAAAGTTGCTGGTGGTTCAGGTATTGCACTTGGTACTATTACACCAACTACAAATGTTGCTTTTGATCTCCGTAATGGTGTTCAACAAATACTTCAATTTGGTTTTGCTGGTGTTGCTACACTTGCTGACCTAATGCAAAAAAATACAGATTTAACTGCTACTTCTACTGTTGAAGTATTGGATGCTAAAACAGCAGGTGTTACTGCAAAAGTAGATGCTTTGATTGTTCTTGGTTTACCGCACAATACTGCACCTGCTTTTGATAATGTACATCAGATCATGGTTACTCCATTTATGGAACTTGCATCTGGATTTACTCTTGGTGTTGTTGATCCGACTAAAACAATTGCTTCTGCTAAAGAACCAGTTAATACAGGTCGTTCATGGTTAATTAACTGGCAAGATCGTCCCGGTCTTACTGTTCATACCATGCAAAATCAACCTAAGGGTGATTACTTCTTGGAAGGAAAAACTTATATCAATACTGCTAAAAACTATGTTTCTTATGCTATTGATTTTGTTGATGGTGAAAAAACTCTTACTCTTGAACAAGTTGGTCAAAAGAAAGTTGTTGTTCTGTTGCCTTGTGAAGTACTGTCTTCTTTTGTCCCTACAGTAACAAATGTTGCAACTCGTCTTGCTGCTGGTAATCCTGCTTATCCTTTCATCACATCTAATGATGCTGGAACGGGTACTGCTTCTGCCAACACACAAAACCAATTGGAAGCAGTTCTTACAGGCTGGTTAGAACATAATAGAACAACTGGTACTGCATTCCCCGTTACAGGAGATGCTGTAGCAGGTGGGGTATATTTATCCTAAACTTTTCCTAATTTTTTATATAACAGGTGTCGAGGGTTAATACCTTCACACCTGTTTTTTTATTTCTAAAAACATGGCAAATATAAAACTTAAAGAATTGTTTTTTCCAAAAAACATATTTAAGATGTTAACCACTCAATTTGGTTCTAATCCTGCTACATCAGCATCCAATGAAGGTGAGAATTTACAAGACTTAATTCAAGAAGCAATTGATGAGGGTGAATTAACTATTTCTGGTGGTGGATCAGCAAATCTTTCTTTAGGTGCAGCAACATTAACCACAAGAGCAATTAATAACTCTGGTGGAACTGGTGTAACTTTGCCTTCTGCTACTACTATTGCTGCTGGTTTATTATCTGCAAATGATAAGTCTAAACTGGATAATCTATCTATATATGTTCCACCTAATCATACAGGTGATGTTGTTTCTGTTGGAGATGGTGTAACAGCAATTTCTCCCGATGCAGTTACTAATCAAAAACTGGCAAATATGCCAGCATATACAATTAAAGTAAGACCTACCAATTCTGTTGGTGATCCTCAAGATTTAGTTATACCAGTTAATACAATTGTAGGTAGAAACAGTGCTAATATTATACCTTTAACTCTTGGTACTAAATTATCAATGTTTGGTAGTGTTCTTAATGTGGAACCATCTTATGATACAATAGAATTAAGTGGAACACCTTTACCAAATAGAGAGATTATTAATTTTACAGGTTCAGGTGTTGCTGTTACAGATGATGGTACTAAAACGGTAGTAACAATAAATACTGGTTCTGGTGGTAGTACTCCAACTAATTTAACGTATGCTCCACTATCGGGTAGTGGTATAGTACAATCTTCTACTGGAACAGATGCTACAATTACTGCAAGAAATACTTCTTTTGCAGGTTTAATGTTACCTGCTGATGTATTGGATATTGAAGATTTAACAACTTTATCTGGTGTTGCTTCTAATCAGACTGACCTCGGTACTTTTAGTGGTACTATTATTCCAGATAATCAGACTATAAAACAAGCGTTACAATCTCTTGAAACATCACTTGGTTCTGTAGGTTCAGTCATAACTAAATCTGCAATAACACCTTTGTCTGGTGGTGGAAAAGCAATATGTACTTATGTTGGTACTGCTCCAACATGGACAAGAACATCTCCATCTGTGTGGACTATTACAGTACCCAATGGAACGGAATTAATGTCAATGGATATATATTCATCTCAATCTGATAATCCCGGCCCTACTTTAACATTGAATATAAATTCTTCCTCTACTATATATAATCAGGACATTACTACATTGCACATTCCAATGATTACTGGTGTAGCATTAGGTTCTGGTGCAGGTTCTTCTGGTAATTATGCTCCTACTACTGGTGCGTCTAATTTATTACCAACAGTACAATCTACTCCTTCTAATGGAGATATTATAATATTGATTAACCAATTTAACTCGTCTTCTGCTCTTGGAACAGGGGCTACTAATTTAAAATTAATATGGTAAGATTAATAATTCTATTTTTACTTCTTTCCTTTTCCAGTTATGGTCAAACTGTTCAAGAAGCATTTTCTGGTTATGGTGATATTCAATCTATTACTGGTTCAGGGCCAACTTATACAATTACATTAAATCCATTTATAGGTAATCCTAAATTCCAACCAAATGGACAATATAATGGTACAGATGTTTCCATCGGTAATGTTATATGGGCTGATTGTGCAAGATATGTAATTGCTTCTGTTGTTTCTACAAGTTACTCTTCAATGACGGTAACTGCTACTGTACCAGCAACAGATTGGGCTTTAGGTATTACTCCACCAAACCCAAATCAGAGAGTTGCAATAGTTACTGAAATAGATGGTATTCCTATTCTCCCACCTACTGCGGATGGTAATGGTGGTGCATTATCTTCTATTGATAATATTCTGTATGCTTGTATATTAGCACATCAAACAAAACAATTATTAATTGGTAAGAATTCAGTTAATGAAATAACAGATTATGTAGGTACTACTGATGTTCCACCTTCTCCACCTGCATCTTCTTATACAGGAGAAACATGGAGGAATTCAGTTGGTGAGTTTTACTATTCCAATGGTACACAGTGGTTATCTGATAAAGAAGTTAAATTAACCAATACATCATTA
>Ga0075163_10004117_pt1 | contig 19503 bp, 14 predicted proteins | sample JI1023141ADNA_FD_71478 | JGI IMG/M metagenome (GOLD analysis project Ga0075163, IMG submission 71478) | Wastewater effluent complex algal communities from Wisconsin, to seasonally profile nutrient transformation and Carbon sequestration -... | ecosystem: Engineered > WWTP > Effluent > Algae...
CGGCAGGTAACGCGAGGGATCGGTGGAGAAGCGCACGACGGCGCCCTTCTGAATGTGGAGATTGACGCCGCTCTTCAGATGGATCGCTCCAGTGAGGTAATCGCCCGGGGGGACCACCACGCGGCCCCCGCCTTTCCCCGCGCACTCGGCGATGGCGCGGCGGAAAGCGTCGGTCGCCTCGGTCTGGCCATCGGGCTTCGCTCCGAACTTCGTGAGATGGCAGTCGAGGGCGGGGAACGTGGGCGCCTTGATCGCGGCCAGGATGCCGGGCAGGCGCGACCAGGGGTCGGCGACGGGGCTCGACTGGGCCTGGGTCGGTTGCGAGGAAGCGAAAGCGCCGGCCAGGCAAACCGTGGCCGTGGCGGTGATGAGCCGGTGTTTGATGATCATGTCGCCTCGCTACCGCAGTCGATCCAGAGTGACGCCCTGCATGTCTTCGAACTCCTGGTTTTCACCACCCATGCTCCAAACGAAGGCATAGCGGCTGGTCGCGGCCCCGAAGTGCATCGACCAGGCCGGCGAGAGCACGGCTTCGAAGTTCCGCACCACGAGGTGCCTCGTCTGTTCCGGCGGACCCATGAAGTGGAAGGCAACCGCGCCCGGATCGAGATCGAAGTACAAGTAGATCTCGGTGCGCCGGGTATGGGTGTGCGGCGGCATGGTGTTCCACACGCTTCCAGTCTCGAGATCGGTGATCCCCATGACGAGCTGGCAGCTCCTGACTCCGCGGGGGTGAATGTAGCGCCGCAGTGTGCGCGCACTCGCGGTGGCGGCCGCGCCGATGGCCACTGTCTCCGCCTCGGCTTGCCGAATGAGGGCCGAGGGGTGAGCGGCGTGCGCAGGGTGGGACACGATGTAGAAAAGGGCGGGAGTCTCCGGACGATCGCTGGAGAAGACGATGTCGGCAACGCCCTTCGATACGTAGTAGAGATCACGCGACGCGATGGAGTGTGACGTCCCGTCGATGGTGACCTTGCCCGCGCCACCGAGGTTCGCGATGCCGATTTCGCGCCGATCGGAGAAGTGATCGGCCTTGATCTCGTCGGGACTCAAGAGGGGCAGAGGCGTCTCGAGGGGGACGGCGGAGCCGATGATGGTGCGCTCCCCTTCCCAGTGCACGAGCTTCACTTCCCCACTGGTGAACAGCCCTTCGACCAGAAAGCTCTGGCGCAGTTCTTCACCGCTCATGCGGAGGTAGTGGTCGGGATGAACCAGTCGGCGTGTCTCCATGGCTTCCTACTTTCCTGCACTCTCGTACTCGAGCGCGGCCAGGATGAACGGACCCACCGCCTTGGGATCGTTGCTGCGGATCTTCTCGTTCACGTAGTACTCGAATGTTCCGTCGCGGAAGAAGCCGCCGTTTGGATCACCCCCGAGCCCGGCCACCTGGCAGACCCGATGGATGCTCATCACGCCCTTCTCATCGGTGGTGATGAACTCCTTGATGACGCCCTCGTGAATCTTCCGGCCGAGAGCGCCGAAGCGCGCGTCAAGCGACCCCTGCCGCGCGCCCTTCATGAACGCGTAAGCGAACATGGTTGAGGCCGAGGACTCGAGATAGTTGCCGGGGCGCGAACCCTTGTCGAGGACCTGCCAGAACACTCCGGTCTTCGGATCCTGCACCTTCTCGACGGCCGCAGCCAGCCGCCCCAGGATCGCCACGAGTTCTCCCCGGCGGGGATGATCAGCGGGGATGAAGTCGAGGGTGTCGACGAGACCCATCGCGTACCAGCCCATGGCGCGGCCCCAGAACTCCTTCGAGAGACCGGTCGCAGGATCCGCCCATTTCTGGGCGCGGCTCTCGTCGTAGCCGTGGTACAGCAGACCGGTGCGCGCATCGCGCGCGTGTTTCTCCATCCAGACGAACTGGTTCACGACATCGTCGAGCAAGGCCGGTTCGTTATAGACCCGCGCGTACTGGGCCAGGAAGGGCGCGCCCATGTAGAGACCGTCCAGCCACATCTGGAACGGATAACGCTGCTTGTGCCAGAAGCCTCCCTCCTTCGTCCGTGGGTGCTCCTTCATCTGCCGTCGCAGGAGGGTGAGAGCCTTCCGATACTTCTCGTCCTTCGTCCGCTCATACAGAGAGAAAAGCGCCTTGCCGGGATTGATCCGGTCGATGTTGTACTCGGAGAGTTGATAGGTCCGGATCGCGCCGTCGGCCCCGATCATCTCGTCGTAGTAGCGCTTGGCGTAGTCGAAGTAGCGAGGGTCTCCCGTCCGCTCGCCAACGGCGAAGATCCCCTTGAGCACGAGACCCTGGGTGTACTCCCACTTCGGTTTCTCCGCGTCGAGGGTGAGCGGATTCGGATCGCGCGTCATCACCGAATCGGCCATGCGGACCGCGAAGGAGGCCGCGGGCGCGGCGGCCGGAGTGGAAGCGGGCGAGAGAGCGCCGGTATCCGTAGCGGCGACCGCGCAGGCGGCGAGGCCGACGCTCAGGGCAAGAGCGGGGCGAAGTGAAGGGCGCATAGGACTCCTGGATTCTTCAAGGACTGGAGTATGAGAGCGGTACCCGGAACGGGCGGTCATGGCCGCGGCTCGATCCGGAGGAAGTTGACATCGACATGCCCAGGCGCGCTGGCCGCGACCGGATCGGAGGCTAGCGCGGATTGACCTGCACGGAGACCGGGGCAGCCAAGCGGGCCACGAAGCGGTTCACGTGGGCATCGAAGTCGGCCAGGGACTTGAAGTCGCCGCTACGATCCCAGCCCGTTCCCGCGAAATAGGGGCCGGGGCCGCGGAATCCGAGGAGCACGTTGCCGTCTGTCTCCGAAGTCGAAACGAGGCGCGTCGGGTCGACCACAACCGCGCATCCCATGAAGCCATCCTTACCGTAACGGTTCAGTTCCTCCCAGGCTCGCACCACTCCGGCGCCCTGGTCGACGCGAATGTCGGCGCCCTTCTCCTTCTTGGTGCCCGCGGCGTAGAGCACGTTCGCCGGCAGGGCCGCGCCGTCCTCGGTGGCGTAGAGGTTCTCGAAGCGGTTGAAGTTCGCCCCGGCATCCAGACTCACCCGCTTGGTCTCCTTGACCTTGACTCCGGCCACGTCCCAGACGTCGTACTCGAGTTCGAACAAAAGGCGGATGGGCCCGCGCGACAACACGCGCGAGCGACGAAAGTTCTTCGAAGTGAACAGACGGGAGTCGGCGAGCAAGCCGCTGCCCCCACATCCCCGGGTCTTGCCGGCGGAGTAGAAGTCGCCTCCTTCGCCGTGATCCTTGTGGTAGTCATCCACGAGATACCAGTCGTTCGCCACCAGCCGGCCGGTCTTCTTCACCCACGCATCGACGCTGCTGCTCGTAAGGGGTTCTCGCACCCAGGTCTCGAGCGCCTCGCCGTACATGCGGAACGCGACCTTGTCGTTCTCCCAGACAAAGTCGTCGAACCGTTCACGGTTGAAGCGGCCGTAAACGCGGAAGTCTTCGATGCGATAGGTGCGCGCCTCGCCCAGAGTGAGCATGAAGCGAGCGGTGGCGTTCGCGCTGAGGTCCGCCTGAAAGACCAGAGTGTCGTCGTCGTAGTCGCCGTCGGTATCCATGGCCTGGGCGAGGACTTCTTTCGAAGCCCCCTCCGCGGCCACTCGAACCCGGCGCAGGTCCGTCGCCTTGCTTAGCCCGGGAAGGGCTTTGAGGGCGACTTCCACGGTCTCCCGCCTCGCGAAGGGGGCGGGGTTTTGAACCACCACCTCCGCGAGCGTCACCGCGACGGGCTTCGGCGCCGGCGCGGTCTGAGCGAGGACATCGGCAGCGACGGTGAGGAGGAGAACCGTCCCGAAGCGTGCGCGCGGGGAGAACATCAGAAGGTGAGCCTAGCGCCGATCTGGATGTCACGGGGCGAGTTCCGGTCGGTGCTGACCAGACCGAAGTTCGCATTCCGGGGATCCTGCTGCGGCGACCAGAGCACCGTGTAGTTCAAGGCGTTGATGGCCTCGAACCTGACCTGCAGCTTCATGTCGCGGGGCAGAGAGAAGTTCTTGTACAACCCCACGTCCATGAGGTGCAGGTCGTGGGCGCGCATGTTCTTGATGGTGGAGGGGAAGTAGCGGACGTTGTTGCCGAGTTGAATACGCTGATCGGCTCGCTGCTTCGCAGGATCCGCCGCACCATTCGTCTGGGTGGTTCCGTCATTGATGTAGAAGCCGGTGGTGTCCCAGCCCGGGCAGTCGAGGCCCGAGATGCCGCTGCCGCTCGAGCACTTCTCGCCGATGGTGGACTTGAGCTTGGTGGGATCGCCGTTGTAGTAGATCGACGTGCCCCAGGTGAGGGGGAATCCGGTCTGATACTGATAGGTGGCCGAGAGCTGCCAGCCGCCGAGGATGGCCTCTTTGGCTCCCTTCCAGTCGCTGCCCCACTTCTCGCCCTTGCCGAAGGGCAGGCGCAGGCTGGTGCCGACGGAGAGACGGTTGGGCCGGTCGTTCGGCGACACGCGGTCTTCGAGCACGCCATCCGCGGGGTTCAGGTAATTGAGCTTGTCCCTCGTGGTCGAGCGGGTGTACTGAACGCTGAAGGAGTTACCGTTGCTGAAGCGCTTCTGGGCGCTGATCGTGCCGGCGTGATAACTGTCAGAGCCCACATTGGCCTCGAGGTTGAACGTGCCGAATTCCGGGAACGGGCGAAGGAGTTGCTGACGCTGAACGGTGGCGCCGTTGATGGTGCTGCCGGGCAGAAGGCCGGTGAAGGGGCTGGTCACGTTCTGGGTAAGGAAGGACTCACGCGCGGTATCCCGCATGGGCGAGGTCGAGAGATACTGGATGGGGATGTTATTGGAGGCGCGGGTGGTGGGCAGATTCCGGCCCAGCGAGCCCACGTACATCACCTCCACCTTCCAGCCGGAGCCGAAGTCGCGCTGGGCTCCGATCTGCCAGCGCGTGTAGTAGGGGCTCTTGCGGTCGTACTGAACGAGGTTGCCGAGGTTCTGCCCCAGGGAGCTCGCGAAGCCGAGCGACGAGCCCACCGGCTGGTTGAGTTGCCCGCTGGGAATCGGATTGGTGAGGTTCGCCCCGGTGAAGGTGATCCCGTTGTCATTGGTGGTGAGCACGGGCGTGCCCACAGAGAATCCCTGCTGGTTGATGTTGTCGAAGAAATAGTCGTAGCTGAACAGGCCGATGCCGCCGCGGATGACCGTGCGGTCGTTGATCAGATAGGAGAAGGCGCCGCGCGGAAGGGGCTTCTTGAGGGTGCTATAGGTCGCGCCGTCCGCGAACTTCACTCCGCCGCGAACCGCGAAGGACGACGCGGCGATTTCCGCGATGGGGTTGCGCGCGTAGTTCGCCTGAGCGGCGTCAGCGATGGGATTGGCGACCGTGGTGTCGAAGCCGGCCAGATTCCGGTTCTCCGCCTCCGTGAGGCCGGGGTTCAGTTCGAAACGGAGACCGAGATTCACGGACAGTTTGGAGCTCACACGCCAGTCGTCCTGAAGGTACACGGCGTGCGACCACTGGTTGTAGTCACCCTCGACCGCGACATCGAACTGGCTGGAGGTCGTGCCCGGGGTAGCCACCGCGCCACTCGACACGGTGGGCAGGCCGAGGAGGAACTGGGCCCAGGACTGGGCACGATCGTTCTGAGCCGCCGAGTTGGAGGCTCGGGTGTAGGCGCCGTTGAAGGCGAAGCGTCCACCCACGTATCCGTCATTGATGATCTTCCAGTTCTGCAGGCGGCCATCGTAGCCAAGGCGGGCGGTGTGGCTGCCATAGAGCTTGGTGAGGCTCGGAGTCAGGGAGTAGCTGTTGAACGGACGGCTGAAGCCCTCGCTGAAGTCGGAACGGAGGGAGCCCAGGGAAGCGATGGTCGAGTTCGAGTTGGTGGTGCTGAACGTGCCCAGAGTGATGAAGGGCAGGTACTGATACCCGCTCATGAGCTGGAGGGCGGTGGAGGAGAAGCCGAGCTTCGAAGGATCGAAGGTCTGGGCCGGATCACGGTACTCGCCAAAACGCGACCACGCGGCGCGGACATCGAGAAGCATGGTGCTCGAGAACTGCTGGGTGTAACCGAGGGTGGCGCCGGTGTTCGAGCGGTAGTCGTAGCCCTGAGTGACCAGGAAGCCGTTGATCTCGCCTTCGCCGGTGGCGTTCGATGCGCCGGCCGCCCAGTTGTAGCGATCTTCGCGGCGCTTGTTGAAGTAGCCGGTGAGGAAAAGCTTCTTCTCCGCGGAGATGTTGTGATCGATGCGACCGATCACCGCGTTGTAGTCGTAGGGCCGGAGTTGATTGGTGAAGTAGTTCGCCACCGTGCCGGGACGGTTCGGCATTGGATAGTAGGCGGCATACGCCGCGGCCACCGGGTTGATGCGGTTCGCGGGAATGACGTTGCCCGCAAAGGGCGAGCGCGTGCCCGTGCTGGTCGCGGTGAGCGGGTCGTAGACGAGGTTCGAGAACTCGGAGAAGTCGCCGGCCCGCATCTTGGCGGTGGGCACCGTGTAGCTCGCGGGTTCGGGCTGGACGTCGCGCAGGTGCTCGGCCCCGATCATGAAGAACGTCCGGTCTTTGAAGATGGGCCCGCTGAGCATGCCGGTGAAGCGGTTGTAGGTGCGGGTGGGCTTGGTGCCGCCCGCGCGCTCCGTCAGCAGCGGGGTCTCGGCGCGGCTGGCATCGCGGTTGAAGTAGGAGAAAGCGCCCTTCAGCCGATTTTCACCGCTCTTGAGCGCCAGGTTGACCACCGCACCCGCGGTGTGGCCGGACTGCGCGTCGAAGGCGTTGGTCTGGACCTTGAACTCGGAGATGGTGTCGGAAGGCGGCGAGAAGCCGACGCCGCGGGCGTTGGACATGTTCGGCGCGCCGTCGATGGTGAACTCGTTGCCGCCCTGCACGCCGTTCGCGACGATGCCGCCAAGATTGGCGTTGTCGGCCGGCCGGGAGAAATGCAGGTCGGAGTTGTCCATGATCCCGGGGGCCAGTCGGGTCAACATGTAGGCCGTGCCGTCCCCGAGCGGCAGTTCCGCGATCTGCTTTGAATCGACCGTGGTGCCGGTGATCGGAGACAGGGTGTCGAGAATCGGCGCTTCGGCCGTGACCACCACCACTTCCGAGATTCCGCCGGTCGAGAGGGTGAGGTCGATGCCGATGACATCGCCCACCCGCACCTCGATTCCCCGCCGAACCGCGGTTTTGAAGCCGTCGAGTTTGGCGGTGACGCTGTAGATCCCCGAGTTGAGATTGCGGGCCTGATAGGCCCCCTTCGAGTCGGTGACGAGATTCACGGACACGTTCGTGCCCTCGTTGGTGACGGTGACGCTGGCCCCGGGTACGAGGCCTCCGCCTGAATCTGTGAGTGTCCCCAGGATGACGCCGCGAGAATCCTGGGCGAAAGCGGTTTCGGGCGCGAGAAGCGCTCCGAGGACCGCGCCCGCCGCGATGAGGTTGCGCAGAAGAGAAAGCTTCATCGATTGAATCTCCACACCAGTTTGCGATTTTTCAGTTCGCGAACCTCGAATCGAATCGAGATGCGCAGTCGGGTTGTTCGGAGAGCTTATAGGACCACTTTGGGTCATCTGTCAAGTCTTGTATTACCATTGCCCCTACCGCACAATCTTCCGGAAAGCCCCATGAATCTCATAATCATTGCACTAGCAGCGACGATCAGCGCTTCTTCCGCACTTGAGAACTCAGGAGGCAAGGCCAGCGATGATTCTCGATTGGTCCGACCAATAGGGGAATCCAATCCGCATGGTGCGGCGGAGGGAGGCTTCCCGCTCGGGGGGGCGAGGGTGATCGTGGTGAGCAGTCTCAAGTCCGACGGGGAGGGCTCCCTGCGCGCCGCTCTGCGCGAACCAGGCCCCAGGCTGGTGGTCTTCGAGGTGGGCGGAGTCATCGATCTGGGCGGGGTTTCTCTCAACGTGGAGGAGCCGATGCTCTTCATCGCGGGCGAGAGCGCTCCCGCGCCGGGTATCACCCTGATCCGCGGCGGCCTGGTCATCGAGGCCCACCACGTCGTGGTACGCCACATCGCCATCCGTCCGGGGGACGGGCGCGTCCGAACCGATCGCCCGTGGGAACCGGACGGCATCACCATCGTGCGCGACAAAGGGCCGGTCCACGACGTTCTGATCGAGAACTGCTCCGCCACCTGGGCGGTCGACGAGAACGCCTCGATTTCCGGCCCCCGCGACATCCGACCATCGGATGGGCCCGAGGCCACCGCCCATCGCGTGGTCTTCCGCAACAATCTGATCGCGGAGGCCTTGCTGAACTCTACGCATGCCAAGGGGGCCCATTCGATGGGCCTGCTCGTTCACGACGGGATCAGGGAGGTTGTGCTCGAAGGCAACCTCTTCGCCCACAATCGTGAGCGGAACCCACGATTGAAAGGCGGCGTCGAGGCCGTGATCCAGGGGAACGTCATCTACAACTGGGGCTCGGCGGCCATCGGAATGGGCGCCCGGGGAAATCGTGAAAACCTCGATGGGGCCCGCGCCGTGATCCGGAACAATGTGGCCCTGGCCGGCCCCGACAGCACCCGCCGCCTGATGGTGCGCTCGGTGGACCCTGGCGCAGAGGTGGAGGCCTTGAACAACCTCGCCCGCGATTTCAAGGGCGGGGATCTTCCTCTCCTCGACGCAGGCCTCGGGCCCCTCAAGGCCCCTCTCGCGGGAATGCCTTCCACCAAAGCAACGCCTTCGGCCGCGGCCATCCTCGACTCGGTTCTACGCGGCGCCGGCTCCAGACCCGCCCAGCGTGATCCGGTCGACCGGAGGATCGTGACCACCGTCATCGAGGGCACGGGTCGGATCATCGACTCGCAGTCGCAGGTCGGCGGCTATCCCGAACGACCGGTGACCCGAAGGGCGGTGGTCGTGCCGGGAACCGGAGCCGAGCGCGAAGCGTGGTTGCGGGAGCGCATGAAGGACCTGGCCGTGGATTCGACTCTCGACCTCAAACCCTTGTTGAATCGCCTGAACCTTCCAAGGTAGCTTGCGCCTCTGAGGGGGATCTGAAAGGAATCATGACCACGCTGACCATCAAAGACCGGGCTGCCTGTCGCTTCGACATCGTCTCCCTCGGCGAGGTGATGTTGCGTCTCGACCCGGGAGCGGGGCGCATTCACACGACTCGCACCTTCGAGGTCTGGGAGGGTGGCGGCGAGTACAACGTGGCTCGCGGCCTCAAACGCTGCTTCGGGCTCAACGCCGCGGTGGTCACCGCGCTCGTCGACAACCCGGTGGGCCGCCTGGTGCAGGACCTCATCTACCAGGGCGGTGTCGACCAGACCTATCTGCGCTTCGTGCCCGACGACGGTGTCGGGCGCAAGGCGCGCAACGGCCTCAACTTCACGGAGCGGGGTTTCGGGGTGCGGGCCGCCCTCGGTTGCTCCGACCGCGGCCATACCGCGGTGTCCCAGCTCAAGCCGGGTGACATTGACTGGGAGAGAATCTTCGCGGTGGACGGCGCGCGCTGGCTTCACACCGGAGGCATCTTCGCCGCGCTCAGCGAGACCACGCCCCTGGTGGCCCGGGAGGCCATGGAGGCGGCGCGGCGACATGGTGTGGTGGTCTCTTACGACCTCAACTATCGCCCCTCGCTCTGGAAGACCATCGGCGGTGAAAAGCGGGCGCGCGAGGTCAATCGCGAACTCGCCCCCTTCGTCGACGTGATGCTCGGGAACGAGGAAGACTTTCAGGCGTCATTGGGCATCCACGTGGAAGGCCTTGACGAGAGTCTCTCCACGCTCGAAGTCGAGAACTTCCGGCGCATGATGCAAAAGGCCACCGCGGAGTTCCCGAATTTCAAGGTCGTGGCCACCACCCTGCGCACCGCCAAGACCGCGACCGTGAATGACTGGAGCGCCGTGGTTTACGCCGATGGCCAGCTCTACCGGGCCCCGGATCGCCCGAATCTCGAGATCTTCGACCGCGTGGGCGGGGGTGATTCGTTTGCCTCAGGCCTGATCTATGGACTCCTGGCCGGCCGGGGACCACAATGGGCTGTCGAATGCGGGGCCGCCCATGGCGCGCTCGCCATGACCACGCCCGGCGATACCACCATGGTGAGCCTGGCGGAAGTCGAGCGGGTCATGAAGGGCGGGACCGCCCGCGTCTCGCGCTAGCACCGTCTTCCGTCCGCCAAACGAAGGAGCATGAACATGGAAAAGAGTGAAGTCCTGCAACACATCGCGAGCGTCGGCCTGGTGCCGGTGATCCGGGCCGAGGGACAGGACGAGGCCATCCGGGTCATCGACGCCATCGAGGCCGGAGGCATTCCCCTCCTCGAAATCACCATGACCGTGCCGGGCGCTATCTCCGTCATCGAGGCGGTGCGAAAACGAGAGAAGTCGGCGGTGGTGGGGGCTGGAACCGTTCTCGACCCGGAAACCGCCCGGGCCTGCATTCTCGCGGGTGCGCAGTTCATCGTGAGTCCCGCGATGAATCTCGCCACCATCGAGATCTGCCGCCGTTATTCCGTGCCCATGATCTGCGGGGCGCTGACTCCCACCGAGGTGGTCGCCGCCTGGTCGGCAGGCGCCGACGTGGTGAAGATCTTCCCCTGCGGGGCGGTGGGCGGGGCCTCCTACATCAAGGCCTTGAAGGCGCCCTTCCCTCAGATCGCGCTCATGCCCACGGGCGGCGTGTCCCTCAAGACCGCCGCGGATTTCATCAAGGCCGGATCGTTCGCCCTGGGTGTGGGGAGCGATCTCATCGACCACAAGGCGATAGAGGAGGAGGACTGGAACACCCTCGCCACCACGGTTTCCGCAAGGGCCCGCGAGTACGTGAGGGTGGTGCAGGAAGCGCGAACCGCTGCTTAGCAGCGGTGGCGAATCGTCGCGGTCGCGGGCTTGGCGACGGCTCCGCTCCCTACCGTACCGCTGGGGGCTTCAAGTCGCGGATGGCTTTGACTCCGCCCGCGGCGGTGGCCTCGCGCACCGCGGCCAACAGGGCGTCGGCCATGGCCTCGGCGGCGAGCGCGCCGATCAAGGTGGGGTTCGCCTCGCCGTCCCACTTTCCGGTGGCGAGAGCGAAGACCGTATCGCCATCACCCATGGTGTGCGCCGGATTGATGGCGCGAGAGAAGCCGTCGTCGGCCATTTGCGCCATCTTGGTGACCTGAGCCTTCGTCATCTTCGCGTTGGTGGCCACGAGGCCGATGGTGGTGTTCTCGCCCGCGCGCGTTCGCGGTTGCATGATCCCGCCTGACCGCAGCAGAAGACGCACATCGGCGAAGGTGTCGTCCGGGTTGATCGCTCCCGCCACCACCTTGCCGGTATAGGGATCGACAATGTCTCCCACCGAGTTCACAGCCACGATGGCCCCCACGACCAGGCCGTTCGGCAACTTGATCGAGGCGCTGCCCAGGCCGCCCTTCATGGGTCGACGTCCCGGACCGCCTGCCTTGCCCACCGTGGCTCCTGCCCCCGCGCCCACTGTGCCCATAGCCACCGGATTGCCGCTGGCCGCGGCCGCGGCCTTGTATCCACAATCGGCGCCGGGGCGGATCTTGGGTTTTCCGTCGAAGGGGAGATCAAAAAGGATGGCGGATCCGACGATCGGCACCACCCCCGCGTTCCCCACCGGCCAGCCGATGTTCTGCTCCTCGAGCCACTTCATGGTTCCAGACGCGGCTTCAAGCCCATAGGCGCTGCCGCCCGAAAGCACGATCGCGTTGACCTTGTCGACCATGTTGACCGGATCCATGAGGTCGGTCTCGCGCGTGCCCGGAGCGCCGCCGCGCTGCGAAACACCCGGGGTCGCTCCTTCGGGTTTCCCGTTCGCGCCCATGGCGCCCTCGGCGAGGATCACGGTGCAGCCGGTGGGCTTCTCGGTCAGGGTGACGCTTCCGACCTTGATCCCGGGAACGTCGGTGATGGTGCCGTCGGCGAACGCGGGAATCGAAAGCGTGGCCACGATGACGGTGAGGATTGCGGGAGCGGATTTCATGGATTTCTTGAACCTCGTGACTGTCGTGGATGGCAGCGGCGACTCTGCCGCAGGTGACTGGCAGGTCGTCAATGAAAGACCAGAATATCCCGCGCGGAGGACGCCTGGCACTAGTTGAAGATGTCGATGAGTCGGCTGAACTTGATGACCAGGCTACGGTCGCGCACGAGGCCGAGGGCTGAGTCGTCGCGCAGACCCGCGTTGATTCCATCCCGCTCGCGGCCCTCGTTGTAGACCACGAAGATGCCGGCGTTCGCGCTCTGCAACCAGCCGAAGCGGAAGTTCCCCGAGAGGAGTTTCGCCTGCTGGTTGTACTGCATCAACGACTGCACGAAGACCCGCGGCGAGAACGAATAAGAGGCCCGCAGGCGGAACAGGTTCGCCTCGAACTTCCCCTGGGGCAGGGTCACCCGGTTGTAGTTGATGTTGAGGTTCCCCGAGAGCTTGTCACCCGCGCGGAAGCGGATGGAGGGGGCGATGGCGAGGCGCCGTCCTCCGTAATACCCGCCGACGTTGGTGGTCACGTTGATGTTGAGCGGCTTGGCCTGGGGAGAGATGAAGACGATCTGGGCCTCGGCATGATCGTAGTCGCCCACGGGAACACTGATGCCGGGGGCGATGGCGAAGGGAGTCCGCAGGCCCTCGTGAACGAGGTTCAAACCCGTGTGGACTTCCCACTGGCTCTTGAACTCGAAGTGGTTGTCGAAGTGGGCGAAGCCGCTCTCATAGAAGCCGTCGGGCTTGAAGTAGCCGCGGTAGTTGATGTGGGGCCGGAGTTCCTGGATCCCCATGAAGTCCTTGGGCCGCGTGCGATTGAAGACGAACACGTCGATCTTGCGGAACCCGGTGCGGCGCAGGAAACCCACTTCCGGGTTCATGCCCTCGCCCACGTCGGTGTACTTGGCCCGCAGATCGAAGCGGGGTGATTCGCGCAGGAAGGCGAGGTCGAAGGCGCGCGCGTCCGAGCTGATATGGGGCGAGGAGGTCCCGGCCAGGAAGCCCGTGATCTGGGTGTAGCGGCCGAGGCCCTTGCGGCCATCGACCGCGTAGGTGCGGTTGTAGTCGGCCACGCCTGGAACCACGATGTCGCCGGTCGACTGGCGGTTCACGAACAGCGCGCCGAAGCCGGAACGATTCGGCATCTCCCGGGAAAGCCGCGCCACCGCGAAGTTGTTGCCGGGAGCCACGCCCTCGAGGGCCTTCGTCTGCATGTCGATGAGGCCGACGTTCCAGCCCTTCACCTTCCCGGACAGCCGAGCCCCGGCCACGATGGGCAGTTGTTCGCCGGTGCGGGCGATGCCGATGCGGCGTGAGAAGAACAGGTCGACCTCACCGCTGTTTCCCGCAGTGAAGAGACCGGCGTTCTCCAGGAAGAACGGCCTTTTCTCCGGGAAGAACAGGGAGAAGCGATCGAGGTTCACCTGCTGGTCATCCACCTCCACCTGGGCGAAGTCGGTGTTCACGGTGGCGTCGAGGGTGAGGGACGGCGTGATCGAGTATTTCAGATCACCGCCCACGTCGCCCCCGGTATCGAACTTCGACTGGGTGCGGTAGTTCCGCTGCGAACTCCCGAGAACGTACGGAGTGATCTTGAGATTGCGCTGGGCCGGGGTCTTCACCCCCTCGAGCAGGCCCGCGCGCGAGACCCGCAGGATGTTGTACTGCCGCGGCAGCGGCGACCAGTAGGCCACCTCTTTCTTGCGACGGATGTTCCGCTGCATGTTGAAACCCCAGGACTGCTCCCCGCCGCGAGCGTAGCGCAGGTTCTTGAAGGGAATCAGGAATTCGGCGCTCCACCCGTAGTCGCCCGTCTGGGTGCGCACAGTCCAGACCGCGTCCCAGTTCAGGTTGAACCCGCCCCCCGCCCCCGACTGCTGCCGGGCGCTCTGGTCGCCTTCGCGGCCTTCAAGCGAGACCTGGGCATCGTATTCCCCGCCCGAAGGCGAGGTCCCGAAGACGAAACCGTTCTGGCCATCCTTGTAGGTGTCGAGGATGAACCGGAAGCTGTCCACGTCGTCGAGCGGAGAGTCACGGCGCGAATCGGAGACCACGAGGGCCGAGGGATCGGAATCGAAACAAATGACGCCGACGATCAGCGCGTCCGCGGTGAAAGCAACCCGGACCTCGGTTCTCTCCGAGACCGCCGCGCCGTCGTCGGGGGTGGTCTGGAGGAAGGAGGTCATCGGCTCGATCCCCTTCCAGCCCGGGTCGTCCGCGACCGCGCCATCGATGACCGGAGCCTTCTCGAGAAAACGCGCATGCTGGGAAGGCCGCGGCGCCTCGGACGCGCTCGGGCCGGGGGTCTGGGCCCGGGCAGGGGACGGACACAAACCGAGCAGCAACAATACGGTCGCGATCAGACGAGGGGGGACGAACGTGGTCATTCGAGGGGGGGTCTCCGCGGCTCCGTCTTGCCCTAGCCGCGGCGGAGGATACCTTTTTCGCGGGCCGTCCCCTCAAACAAACAAGCGGCCAGACGAACCCGGGCAAATCGCCCGGGCGGCCTGGCCGCGGTGGGTCAGACGCCGGCGGTTACTTGGAGGCGTTCGGGGCGGTCTTGGTCTGCAAGGACCACACGTAGTGGGTGATCCTCTTGACCGCGGCCGCGGCGCTGGGCGCGTCGGTGCCGCTGGTGATGGCGAATATCTCGCCCCACACCGGCATGTCGGGCGTGCCGTGCATGCGCGTGGACTCGCGTCCGTCGATCTGGGCCGCGACCTTGTCGTACGGGAACGTTCCCCCGTTCTTCTTGGTCAGGCTGGTGAGATCGATGGGCTTCTTGATCAGACCGGGCGCCACCGGGCCGTCGCCCTTCATGGCGCGGCCGTGACAGGCCGCGCAATACCGGAAGTAAATCACTTCCCCGGCCGCGGCCTCGCCCAGATCAGGGCCGCTGCCCGCCTTCACCACCTCGGTGGCCGGGGTGGCCGTGCCCTGCGCGGGCGCATCGGGGGGCTTCTGGGCGAACGCTGCGCCCGACAGCACGACCATGGCTACGACGCTGAGGACCTTCTTCATGACGACTTCCTCCCTTTAGTGTTTCCGCTGTGCGGTTTCCGACCGACGTTCATTTGCCCGCCACCGCTTCGGGCAAGCCCAGGGACTTGCGCAGCTGAGCCTGGATTTCCTGGGCCTTCCGGGTGCCATCCACCGCCACCACCAGTTCCTTGCGCCGGAACAGGTCGATGATGGGCTGAGTTTTCTCACGATAGTCCTGGAGCCGTCCTTTGACCGCATCTTCGTTGTCGTCGGCTCTCGCCACCAACCGGCCCTTGCACACATCGCAGATGTCGGGACTGGCCGGGCGGTGGAAGATGAGGTTGTAATCGAGACCGCAATTCGAGCACAGACGTCGGCTCATGATGCGCTCCATCACCACCTCGTCCGGAACCTCCATCAAAAGGACGGCGTCCACGTCGTACCGCTCCAGGAAGAACACCGCCTGGTTCTCGTTCCGTGGAAAACCATCGAGGATGAAACCGTAGTTCCAGTCGTGCAGATCCAGTCGCTCCGTCACCACCTCGTTCACCAGTTCGTCGGGGACCAGAAGCCCGGAGGCCACGATCCTCTTGACCTTGGCGCCAAGTTTGGTGTGGTGCTGGACCTGCCAGCGAAAAATGTCCCCGACGCTGATGTGGACGAGGTCGAAGTCCTTCTCGAGCATCTTGGCCTGGGTGCCTTTGCCGCATCCTTGCGGGCCCATCACGATGTACTTGTGCATGAACCTCTCCTTCGGCTTGCTAGAGCGCCTTTTCCAGTCGGCGGCACACCGTCTCCAGAACCTGGATGCGGGCGAACCGCTTGTCGTTGCCGGCCACGATCACCCAGGGCGCGCCGCGGGTGCTGGTACGGACGACCATCTCGTTGATGGCCCCCTCGTAGGCCTCCCACTGCTTGCGATTCCGCCAGTCCTCGTCGGTGATCTTGTACTGCTTGAACTCCGTCTTCTGGCGCTCCTTGAAGCGCCGCAGCTGTTCTTCCTTGCTGATGTGCACCCAGAACTTGGTGACCATGGTGCCGTGTTCGACCAGCTGATCCTCGAACTCGTTGATCTCCTGGAAGGCTCTCTTCCACTCATCCTCTCGAGCAAAGCCCTCCACCCGTTCCACCAGAACGCGCCCGTACCAGGAGCGGTCAAAGATGGTGACCCGACCCACACGCGGGATGTGACGCCAGAAACGCCACAGATACTGGTGCGCCCTTTCCTCGTCGGTGGGGGCGGCGATGGGAACCACGCGGTAGAGCCGCGCGTCCATGGCCGAGGTCAGACGCCGCACCGTGCCGCCCTTGCCCGCGGCGTCCCAGCCCTCGAATACCAGCACGCTCGAGACCTTCTTCTCCCAGGCCGCGCGGGCCAGTCGATTGAGTTTTCCCTGGAGCTGGGAGAGTTTGTGGTCGTATTCCTTGGCCGAGAGTTTGCGGGTGAGATCCACGCGGTCGAGAACCGAAACCACGTCGGTGGCCGCGGCCACTTTGCGGGGCGCCGCCGCCGCCTCGGCCTTCCTCGTGGCCAGCCGGCTCTTGATCGCTTCGAGCACGGTGCGGCCCACCGCCACTTCGCGGTAGCGGTCGTCGGTGGCGTCGATCACCGTCCAAGGGGCAAAGCCGGTATCGGTGCGCTGCAGGGCCTGCTCCGAGTACTTCACGAAGCGGTCATAGAGCTTGAAGTGCTTCCAGTCGGTGGGGCCCACCCGCCAACGCGTCTTGGGATCGCTCTCGAGTTTGGTAAGCCGCTTCTTCTGGGCCTTCTTCGAGAGGTGGAGCCAGAACTTGACGATGACCGCGCCGTCCTGGGCCAGCTCCTGTTCGAAGAATTCGATGCGCGAGAGGCTGCGATCGAATTCGGCGCCGCCGCTCTGTCCGTAAGTGCGCCGGATGATGGGATCGGTGTACCACGACCCGAAGAACATTCCCACCCGACCTCGCCCGGGCAGCGACATCCAGAAGCGCCAATAGGCGGGCCGGTCGCGCTCTTCATCGGACAGCGGCCCAAACACGTTGGTTTCAAGGCCGCGCGGATCGAACCACTCGTGGAGCCGGTTCACCGTCTCGGACTTCCCTGCGCCATCGGCCCCGGAAACCACCAGAATCAGAGGCAGGCGGGCCGCGGCCAGATCGCGTTGGGCCTGCAGCAGGCCGGCCCTGAGAAGAGGGACCTCTTTCTCGTAGTCGGCCTTGGATATCTCGTGGCCAAGCTCAGCAGCTTCGAACATCTTCGCCTCCCTGGAGTGCGGTAACGGTTCTTGAGCGCTCCCATTCTGCGCCGGTTCCCCCCCAAAAAGGGTGATCCCCCCGCCTCATTACGGATGAGCCACTTGCACCATGCCGGGACCAGGCCCCCCTGTAATCCCTGAGCACCAGCAAAGGACGCCGGTCGAGCGGGCTGCCTGGCCTTGGGCCAGGGGTGCTTGCCGTCCGCAGCTCTCTAGAACGTGGCCCGGAAGAGGGTGGCGCCGCGGAGCTTCCCGGCGATCTCGCTGACCCTCGACTTGAGCGGAGCCTCGATCTCCCTCTCGCCCATCCCCCGCAGCAGCCCCTCGAACACGAGCACGTGATCGTCGTCCCAGCCGCGCAGGCCGAGGACATTCTCATCGGCTCCCAGGACCCGCGTGAAGCCCAGTTCCTCGACCCAGTCGACCACCGTCTCAACCGGGTCCCGGCCGGGGTATCGCGCGCCCACCAGTCGGAGCAACCGCGTCCTTTCACTCACATTGAGCAGCAGGGCAAGGAGGAAGCGGTGCTCCTCGCTGGTAACGGTAGCCCGGCGATGCGCGATCTCGGTCTGCCGCCTCCGCTCTGCGATCACGGGTGGGACAAGGTCGACAAGAGCGCCATGGCGGAGACGAGCGGCCTCCAGCAGGCCCTCGATCCGGTCGAGGTCCGAGCCGAGCCCGAGGGCCCGGCGCAGCCCGCCCTCGGACAGGGTTTGGGATGCGGTCTCGATCAGCCGGAACGCGGTCGCGAAGTCCGACTCGGCCAGGAGTTCGCGAATCCGCGGGTCGGCGTCAGGGCGCCGCATTCTGAGGAGCAGGGAGAGCGTCTGGGTCTTCCTGGACAGTGCGGCGTCTCGATAGAAGGGATTCACGGCCAGCGATGGCTTCAAGTAGGCGTACTGCGGCGCTGCGGTGGGCGTGTGAAGCGTCCGCACGGTCAGGGTGATCGAAGGCCGATCCAGATGGAACAACGAGTGGATCGCAGTGGACCCGGGGACGATCGGTCGTATCGCGCCCTGCTCCAGGATCTCCACATCGTCGAGATCAAGGCGCCCGATCAGGAAGTGCGGGTTGATCTCCCGCTCGCGGGCGAAGGTGTAGCGACTGTGCAGACTCGAGCCGGCCCACACCTGAAAGGCGCCGGCGAAGGCGTGCTGGTGGATCTCGGTGGTGCCGTCGAGCCAGAAGTAGGCATCGATGTAGAAGCCGTGGCCGTTGTACAAAGTGACGGGCAGGTCGCTGAATCGCGCCTCGACATCACGCTGCTCCGGCATCGGCTCGGCCTGGTGAAAGGCACGCAGGACCTCCCAGGGGTCGATCCGGCCGGGTATGCCCGACTCGGCCAAGGCCTCGCCGGCCAGGGAGGGAAAGCGGTGCTCGTCGTAGTCGGCCCGGCGAAAGCGCGCCTCGATCAGCCGGCCGAGATCGTGAAGCGGTTCAAGAACCGCCACGGCGGAAGTTGTCACGCTGCCGACTCCAGATATTTCGCGTACTCGAGGATGCGCGCCGCGGTCTCCTCGGCGTCGCCGCGGAAGGTGGTGATGATGGATGCGCTCTCCGCCACCTGGCGAAGAGCCTGAAGGGCCGCGGCAGGATCGCGACGGGCCGAGACGGTGTGGGCCACCATCTCGAGCGTCCCCTGCCCGGCCGACAGTGCGCAGGGCCGAAAACGTCGACCGCGGCGGTATCGACATAACACGACCAGACCCACCGGCAGAGGCTTCCGGCCCGCTTCGCCCCCGAACGACGCGACCGAACGCCGCGTGGTGCGCTTGAAGACGATGCCCTCTCGGATAGAGATGGGTTTCGCGAAAGGGTGTACCCGTCCGCGCGCGTCAAGTACCGCATACTCGTCCGAGTAGTACGTTGCGCCGGCCCGGATGAGTTCTCCGACCAGCGTCGACTTGCCGCTGTGGCTCCGCCCGGGAATCACGATCGCGCGCCCGCGAAAACCAACCACACCGGCGTGGACGAAGACGCGACGAGGCGCGTGCTCGGCCACGTGATGGCGCAGATCCGCTTCGAGGAAATCCAGGAGTTCCTGGGGCTCCCGGGTGCGCGCGAGTTCAACGCCATCGGCGTGAAGGATGCTGAACGGGCGAGGTCTGGAGCTCGACCCTGGAACCGGGATGTCCACCGAGTACAGGCGATCCGCGACCGCAGGCGTAGCCGGCTTCCACCCGTAGGGCAGCCGCTCCGCGAGCATGCTCAGGACTTCGCGGCGAGATACGCGGAACCGGAATCGGACGCCGTGCGACTTGATCGAGGGGCCCATCACCCAAGCCCGACCGTCCGTGGGAGCGGGGGCCGCTGCGCGAAGGGTCACCCAAGCACCAGTGATCCGCGCTGAATCAAGGGGCGCAGATGCCTGACCCGTTGCAGTTGAAGGTGCTCGGACAGCTGGTCTGCACGAGGCAAT
>Ga0075163_10004118_pt1 | contig 19498 bp, 8 predicted proteins | sample JI1023141ADNA_FD_71478 | JGI IMG/M metagenome (GOLD analysis project Ga0075163, IMG submission 71478) | Wastewater effluent complex algal communities from Wisconsin, to seasonally profile nutrient transformation and Carbon sequestration -... | ecosystem: Engineered > WWTP > Effluent > Algae...
ATCCACAGGGACATGAAGATAGACACTGTCCCGTCGAGAAACCGAAATGGAACGGATTGGGGGAAAAGGCGTGAAAAACGGGAGGACGATCACGCAGCCATGTTTGGATGTCAATCCGTTCGACACTCTTTCTGAGCTACCGTCAGAAACAAGATCAACAGTAGGGGATTCACCCCGATGTCTACTCCTCAGTGGGAGTGAAGAAATCCCACTGGTGCCATCCGAACCGACGATGCCAGCAAACGATGTCGATTCGACGGAGATGGTGTTCTTGCCAGTCTGTTCATAGAAACCCCATACGTCCACGCTTGGGTTCAGTTAGGGAATTGACCGTATGGCTTCTCACATGGAACCCAGGACGAATATGAGCGCTCCAGCGGGATGTGCTGTTCCGTTCTTTCCGTGTGCTCATGCCCACGTCAGAGCGAGCGCTGCATCACCGCAATGAACTTCCACATTTGCTACAGCACTACGGGGTGCCTGGTCGTCGAACCCTTCGACTACATCTGTTCTTTCTTCAAACTTCCGCACCGAAAGGAGTCGTCTTGCTGCGATCAGGGAGTGTTCCAATCGTGGATTGCAGAGGGAGCCCGAAGCCAGCTCGGACCAGCTCAATCATTCCCCAGCTTTGAGAGAGCAACGAACGGGTGAGGAACGGTCTCGGGAGACTTCAGGTGGGAGTCTGTAGATCATATCGAACTCCCTCCCGGAAGCCCAGAGCCCAAACCTCGGTTGGTGAAGTTGCGGGTCGGGCCGACCGCGTTCTATAGAGCGGGGGGACTCGTCCGTGCGATGACTCAAGGCGGACACGAATGACTCCTTCCGGTGTGTGTTTCTTGACGAGGTCAATGCACGACTGCTGGACCAACGTTCGTGTTCCCTGCACAGTGTTTGCGCTCAGACTAGCGTTGTACAAAATGGCTCTCCGGCTCCCATCCGGCTCTTGACAGGGTTTCCAGGTACTAACTCGGATTGGCAAAACGACCGACGGTATTGCTTGGCTTAGACTATTAGGTCACGCTGACTGGTTAGATATCGGTCGCGGGATGTTGAATCAGAGATATGCTCTGCGCGAATCTGGAGACGCTCCGCGGCTTTCTGCCGCTCTTTTTGGGCTCGTGCGCTCTTTCCTCCCAGAGTAAGTGCCTGGGCGGCCGCGCTCCGAACTGACACCTCGATGTATCCGCCCCCAAGCTCCATGAGAGACGTGAGCATTTGCTCGGCCAGTGCAACGGCTTCGTCATGACTTCCACATTGGGACAGACCCCGTATTAGAATCGACTGTACCCATAGGAGCCGTAACGGAACACGCTGACAGAGTGCCGCAGCTTCTCGGGCCTGGGTCACCGCGAGAGCATATTCCCCCTGAGCCAGAGCGAGGCTCGCCAGAATACCGTGGCACCAGCCAGTGTATCCTTTTGAGAGTCCAGGTGTCTTGAGTATGGACTCTGTCAGTGCCATTGACTCAGCGTGCGCTGGTCCTTTCGCCTTCATGGAGAGTAGTGCGGCAAGATGAAGCTCAGTTTGCAGAACGGCAAAGGGCACACGGATGCGTTTCGCGAGCGTCAATGCCTCTCGAAGTGTCTGCTCGCCGTGTTCTGTATCGCCAAGCTCACCCTGAGCCTGACCTAAGCGATTCATGGCTGTTATCTGATCTCGCCGGTCGCCGATCTCTTGGAAAGCCTGGGTCGCTTCTTGGCTCAGGATGAGAGGTCGCCAAGGGTCGCTCTCAAAGGCGCGAATGTAGTCACTCTGACCCATCCGCAGCGCGCCCCGAAGGTCATTCTCATCATGAAGATGTGGCCACTTCGTCATCACGGCTTCCGCTCTCTGTAGTAGCTCCTTAGCGAGAGCGCGCCTTCCATATGAAGTCAGTAGAGATGCACCAAGAGAGCCCCAGAGCACCAAATCTCGGGTAGCATCTGTTGTTGTGGGGCGAAAGGAACAGAGAGCATCGGCCATGGATGCAAAGTCCGGTTCATGTCCCGTCACCAGCGCCGCCCACATTCCATGAAACAGCACGGAGCACTCCCATCGGCTCCCAGGTGAGACCAGCGGCCAGGCTGCTCTCCCATGCAGATATGCATCCTCTAGCTCGAAACGCCAGCAGTGAGCCATGGTTAGAAGGGTCCGCAGCTCACCTTGTGTCTGTCCACTTTCAGAGCACGCTAGTCCTCGTTGTCCTCTCCTGAGTGCTTCTTCCAAGTCGTTGCATTCAAATGAGCGGAGTCCGGCCTTGAGAAAGTATAATGCTGCCTTGACCGGAAGCAGACCTTTCTCAAAATGTTCCGCAATCGCTAGTGCATCGTGTTCACCGGCACTCTCTAAATACTCAGCAGCGCGGCGATGACCAACTCGACGATCCTCATCTGTAAGGAGTCCATATGCAGACTCCCGGATCAGTGCATTTCGGAAGGCATACTCCTCTTCACCTGGCGAGCGACTCTCTGAGCGCGGCACAATCAGCTCTGCTTCGATAAGCTGTCGAATGGAGAGGCCAACATCTTGAGTGGACTTTTCTGAATAAAGTAGTGCTCGGATTCCGCCTCGCCAAAAGGTCGCACCGTAGATGCTGGCGGCACGAACCACACGACGCGCCGCTGGATCGAGCTGTCCTATCCGACCTTGGAGCATTGCAACAACTGTGGACGGCAGATTGTTGACCTGACCGATTGCTGCCGCGCGAATCAGCTCCTCAAGGTAGAGGGTATTTCCTCCTGCTTGCTCGGTTAGCCGCGCCACGGAGTCCGAAGAGATCCCTTTTCCCAGTACCGCTCCGATCAGGCGCTCCGATGCCTTTCTGGACAATCCGCTGAGAGAGATCTCACGAACGCGCAGCCCAGCCCATAGCCTTGGAAATCTCTCATGAATCTCGGGTCGTGCCAGGGCCAAGATAAGGAACGGCTGCTCGCTGAGCTCTCTTAGCGATGACGCAAGCAGTTTGATTGTAAGTGCATCTGCCCAGTGAAGATCTTCGAGAACCAGAATGACCGGACGCTGCGCAGCAAGCCCAGAGAAGAAGGCCATAGCCGACTCCGCGATCTGATCGCTCATGATCTTTGGATCATTCCGAGCAGCACGCAGAACAGGCAGACCGTCATCTGGAAATGGAACGCCGCACAACTCGCCCAGAAATGCCATCGTGGCGCGTTGTCTATCGCTGTGTAAGTAGTTCCCCAGACGCTCAATAATCTGGGCTTGGAGGGCACCTGCGGATGAGGTTTGGCTGCGCGAGAGTCCCAGAAACTGACTGAGAGCACTCCGCAAGATTGCATAGGGAGATCCTCCTGTCATTGGATCTCCATCGCCCCGGAGAATTACCGGAGCATCATCACGCAGTTCGACGCGACGTAGGAACTCTCTGGATAGTCTAGACTTTCCTACACCACTCTTGGCTACCACTAGCACTGCCTGCGCCACGGACTCCTCAATCGAGCCCGCAAGGAGCATTTCCAGGAGCCCCAGTTCTTGCTCTCTCCCAACGCACGGAGTGGGCTTCCCAAGTAACAGATGTGTTTCATCTGCGGGCAACCCTTCGCCCGATAGCAGAGATACTCCTTCACACTTGGTTAATGCAAACCGGCGCGACAGCAGCGATGCGCTTAGCTCATCGATCCACACGCCCGAACGCTGCACAGCAGCACTCTGATCGGCGCGAATACGTAGGAGCCTGGCGGCCAAGTCGACGGCTTCTCCCACTGGCAGATTATTCAGCACCGTCGCTCTTCCAGTGGCCAGCGCTACGACACTATCCGGCCATCGCTCTTTGAGAAGCAGAGCGACGCGAGCGGCTTGTGCAGTTTGATCCGTTGCACTTCCGAGTCCGTGTAGCGTGGCAACGAGCGCTCCATCCAAGAGCCACTCAGAGCGTGCACCGAGTTGGACAAGTGCTGCTTGTAGGTCGGTTCGTCGTGACAGCTCAGTGGGTCCAGTCCGCATCTCTGCGGTGGGGCCTTCCTCTGCAATTAAGCCGGGTGCGCTGGCAATGACAACGGACAGGAGTTCCTGCTCATCGCTCGCAAACGTGGGATCTATCTCGGTCTTGCCACTCCGCAGCGTGTTCGCTAACTCGCTTTCCATTGGCAGCGGGGATTGCATGTTGGCGACCGCTTGCAGCAGCGCGCGACCATCAGCGAAGCGCTGGCCTGGGTCTTTTTGGAGCATGTGCTCCACGAGGCTAGCCAAAGACTCCGGCGTTCCTGGTCGACGTATCACCAGCGAAATTGGAGTTTCTAACAGAATCCGTACCAGAACAGCAGCAACGTGCTCACCACCAAATGGCGGCTGTCCGGCGAGACACTCATAGATCACACAACCAAGTGAAAAGACGTCTGTCGCAGCCGTAATATCCTTATCGCCGCGCGCTTGCTCTGGAGCCATATACTCAGGCGTTCCGATCACAAGTCCGGTTCGGGTCATTACTTGTGACGCCGCCATCCGTCGAGCAATCCCAAAGTCGAGAATCTTGACTCGTTCGATCTCACCGAACGGGAGAAACAGATTGCTTGGCTTGAGATCTCTGTGGACCACCCCGTTGCTGTGGGCGAGCGCAAGTGCGGATGTCACTTGTCGTAGCAGGGTGATGGTATCTCGCACCGAAAGCGGGCCTCGGCGCAGACGCTGACTTAGATCCTCTCCCTCCAGCCACTCCATGGCCAAGAATCGCTGACCATCCGGCGCTGTGCCATGAGACACGTAGGACACAATTCCTGGGTGCTCTAGTTCTGCTAGGACGGATGCTTCTCGAACGAATCGATCCACATCACTGGTCGCGCTTCCACCCATCTGCAACAGCTTGAGTGCGACTGGTCGCTCCGTAGCCAGATCCCGAGCAGCGTAGACGGTTCCCATCCCCCCAGTCCCTGCGATGCGCTCGATGGCAAAGCGACCCGCAAAGAGCTCCCCTATCGCCCGCGTCATCTTCCCCCCTCACGCTTGTGGTTCACCGGCAGACACCCCCGACGGTATGCTACAGGTTCAACCGTTCACGGTCAACAGCGTCTCAGGACACCGTCCTGACGACTGGATGAGGACGGACATGTACCGGAGCACTTCACTGCCTGCATCGGTCCGGTGAGAACCACGCTCACTGTAGAATTTTCGTTCATTGCAAAGATGATCCACTCCTGGCGGGTAGGTCACCACACGGGGTTTGGTAGTTAAGGCGGGGTTTGGTAAGCGCTGATGTGGGAGAAATCCCCCCACGTTTCAGCAGACATTGAGGGCCTTGCGTTCACCTGGCGTAGTGGGCGATAATCCAGCCGGACCTAAGTAAGCCTACGTCGCATGCCTCAACCGGAATCGCCCATGTCGCATCAGCTAGTCGGTCATTACCGAGTCATCCGCCAAATTGGTGAAGGCGGGATGGGAGTCGTCTACGAGGCGGTACGAGAGGACATCGGTATCCGTGCGGCGGTCAAGGTTCTGCGCCCGGAGTTTGCTCGAAATACAGAAATCGCCGCTCGCTTCTTTAATGAGGCGCGGGCAGCCAACATGATCGCCCACGCTGGCATCGTCAAGGTCTTCGACTACGGCCACCTCCCGACCGGGGAGGCATTTCTGGCGATGGAGCTGCTCGAGGGAGAGTCGCTCCGCAATCGCATTGAGCGCGAAGCCAGGTTGAGCGAGGTGGACTCCATGCGAATCGCACGCCAGATCGCAGCTGCTCTGGCGAGCGCTCACTCGAAGATGATCGTACATCGCGACCTGAAGCCGGAAAACATCATGCTGGTCCCCGACGCTGAGACACCGGGTGGCGAGCGGATCAAAATCCTGGATTTCGGAATTGCGAAGCTTGATCCCACCGCTCAGGGTTTGGTGCGAACCCGTACCAACTCCATGATGGGAACGCCGATCTACATGGCCCCAGAGCAGTGTCGAGGCATCAAGAATATCGACGACAGAGCGGATGTCTACGCACTGGGTGTGATGATTTTTGAGATGCTGACCGGCCAGCCTCCGTTTTATGCGGAGGCGCCAGGGGATATCATCGGGATGCACATGTTCAAGCCAGCGCCGAAGCTGAACAGTGCTCTTCCAGACGTTGATCCGCAGCTTGCGAACATGGTGGATGCGATCTTGGGCAAGGAGCCGTCCCATCGACCGAGCATGGCCGATGTCGCCATGCTCCTAAAGCAACTCGGTCATTTTGTCAGCAGCGTGTTGCCGATGCGTGCCGGGAGTGCACCTGACCTGGCGCAATCGCATAGTGGACGGCTCAAGGTTCCCCAAGATGCCCAACGCTCTCTACTCTCCAGGCCTGTTCCTTCCTCCACACAAGCCGGTTCCGAGCAGGACAAGGCTCTAGCGCCCACAGTCAAAGCTCCAGCACTCCATGTTCCCAAGAATTCGGAAGTTGCAGCGCCAAAGGATGCTGCCGAGGAAGACCCTCTCCAATCGATCCGAATTTCTCCAAAGGCAATGGCGTACACCAAAGCCGCTGAGCTGCCTCCGTCTGTTGCTCGTCCGTCCGTAAGGCCCGGAGCATCGCTTGGCCGATCAGAAGATGCCACGGCGGTCCTGGCATCAACAGAGATGCCAGCTCTGGGCGGATCACCAAATGACCCTAACCAGTTGAGTGAAGGCGAAACCGTACCCGTCATGCGCCGCTCCGCTCTGAAGCAAGCGGAAGACCAGTATCTGCGAGCAAGGGCCGGAAATGGAGCATCGCCGAGACACTCTGGAGAGCTGTCGACCAAACAAACCGAGCCGCGTACCCTAGGCGAAAGAATTCGTGTCGAGTTTCAAACGCGCTGGTCGATTCCTGAGCAACGGATGGGCATTCTGGTCTTCGGAGGACTGGTAGTGCTAGGTGGAATCTTGGGCATCCTCATTCTTGCCCTGGGTGGTCAGTAAGGCGGAGACGACACCACCATGGTTGCTCCGCACTCCGTTGCTGACAGGCCACTGCATCCAATGATTCAATCTGGGCGCACCACGCAGATCTGCGGCACGCTGCTCCAAATCATATCCATACTACTGCTGCTCATCCTTCCTGGCTGTTCCTGTCCCAAGCTTGACCTTCCGTTACACGATCCTGTGCATCCCTACCAGGGCACTTGGGAGTACCGGTACGGAGACTCACCAACCCTGCCCGATGGCAAAGCCGCGTGGGCAGCCCCCGACCACAACGACGGCGGTTGGCATCCGACGACGGTACTCAGGAACCTGCCCGGTCGCCCCAAAATCGGAAGTCTCTGGCTACGAACACGACTGCCAGAACACCGAACACGAGATCTGAACATCTTTTTTCCGAAGGTCGAAGACTATTATGAACTGTATCTAGATGGCAGTTCTTATCAGCGATATCCTGCTCATCCGACAAGAGAGACTCTTCGCTACGACGGTCCCCAGATGCTGTTTGTACCCTTAGCGGCGGGTTCACGTCCAGCTCACTTGGCAATTAGACTCATATCCCAACGCAAGACGATAGGCATCCCCCTTCTCCCTATTATCGGTGGAGCCGCCGACATACTTGTAAATATCCTCATTTCGTCGCAATTTGAACTATCGATAGGGCTATTCATTTTTGGAATGGGATTTGTTGGATTTACGATTTATGTGATGAGAAGACGGGAGCGCTCATACTTATGGTTCTCACTGGTGTGCTGGTCACTGGGCGTCTACCTTGCTAGCTCAATTGCCCCTGCGGCGGCAATCTTCTTTCCATTTCCGTCATTCTGGAGAGAATTTGAAATCGGTTCATTCTATTTTATTGGATTATTTGCGCTATACTTCTACTATTCAATATTTGGACCTGGACCGTTGCGCGCGACTCGTCATTTGATTAATGCATATTCAGCGCTCGGAATTGCATATTTCCTGGCTGAGCTTTTTCTGAGCGTCTCGGCATCTCAGGTATTGCCTTTTATTCAAATCGCTTTTCTGATTATATTTGCATATCTAAGTAGCTTCTCCTTTGCGATCGCCATCACTGGCAATGTTGACGCTCGGCTGTTCGGTGGTGGCTTTTTGATCGCGATGGTCCCTGCGATCTATCAGATTCTAACTAGCATGGGATTGCTTCCGGGAACGATATCAAGCGTGCCATTCTCTGCGCTCGTTATGGTATTAACAAATGTTATCGTCATGGCTCGGCGGTTCCGACTCATCAATAAGCGGGTTCGGAACTATTCATCAATATTGCAGCTAAGCCTGGCCAATGCCGGCAAGATTGATGAATCAGCACAGGCAGATGTCGCATTGAAGCAGGTCCGTCAAGCGCTTCCGCTGGCACAGGCAGCACTGTACCTACTCTCCCCAGACTCAAAGGCTCTAGAGCTAGTTGCAGTGGATGGTGACGAAGGCGGAGGTAGGGCTGACCAATTTGATCATCGCAAAGAACTGGTTCAGTTGGCGCTCGCGAAAGGCAAGCCCATCGGTGGCGTCATCCCAGCACCTCAGCAAGATCCATCTGATCCGAGCAAGAACAAGCCCTCGGTAAAGCGAGCGATCGCTACGCTGCTCATTGCTCAGGAGCAAGTGCTGGGTGCGCTTTATGCGGAATTGCTGCCGAACCGAGAGGGTCTGAGCAATGACGATAATGATCTGCTCAATGGTCTCTCTCAGCAGATTGCGATTAGTTTGCTGACCGCGCGGGCGGGTCGTATTGCCGCCGACTCTGCCGCTGTGCAATCTCGCATGTCTAGGCAGCAGGAACTCCTCCAGGCAGCAGAGCGCCTGGCCAAGGGAGATCTCTCCACCGAGATCTCGACGCAAGATCCTGGAGAGTTCGGACAGCTCGCCGCAGCGCTAGAGGAGATGCGTAAGGACCTAAACCAGAAGATTCAGACGCTAGAAGCAAACAACAGAGAGATTCGCGAATTGAACGAGGAGCTGCGTCGCCAAATTGACCAGCGCTCCCGACGAGTACTCGACCTTGCTCTGAGTAGCGACGACAAGCGGTCGCCACGAAAAAACCATTTTGCGCCTGGAAGCATGCTCGGAGAGTACTATCGGGTCATTCGGCTGATCGGCCAAGGTGCGATGGGTTCCGTGTACGAAGTCGAACGGACCACGGACAGTCGTAGGCTGGCTGCAAAGGTTCTGACCGCCCGAGCGGATCGCAGCGCCATGGTGCGCTTTGTGCGTGAAGCGCAGCTCCTTGCCAGGCTCGTTCATCCCAACCTGGTCTCAATCGTGGATGTAGATGTCAGCGAGCAAGGTGTTCTGTACCTGGTGATGGAGCTCATCCAGGGACGGACGCTGAAGACTTGCCGCGACGAGTATCGGGAGCTCTCGCAGAGCCTCTCCATCCTGCATCAGGTTGCAGTCGGTCTGTCTGCCGTTCATACCGCAGGGATCGTCCACCGAGATCTGAAGCCTGCCAACGTGCTTATCGAGGACGTCGGTCCAGGTAAGCCCCCCTTGGTGAAGCTCGTCGACTTCGGCTTCTCGACACTGTCCCGCAGTCCGACTCCTCAAGACCTAGATTCTCCACGGCGCACACTCGCGGCTCCCATGGTCACAGGGGAAATTGCGATCGTTGCGGCCAGGAAGCAAGCCGAAGGCCCACCCATCGTGGACTCTCGGGAGATGGAGCCACTGATTTCCAATGGGGTCATCATCGGAACGCCGATGTACATGGCACCTGAGTGTCGGGACCGCGCCCGAGGAGCCACCCCCCCCGCAGACATTTTCAGCTTCGGCGTGATGGCATACGAGCTGCTGACAGGTCGGTTGCCCTTCTCAACGCCGCCGATCTCGATGGAGTCAGATGGTCAGCCTCTGCAATTTTACCCCTTGCGCGAGGTTTGCCCGACCCTGCCACCGTCCCTTGCTGCTCTTGTCGATCGCATGCTGAGCCGTGACCCACAGAGCAGGCCCACGGCGGCTGAGCTGGCCACGTCCTTCAGCGTGGGAATCGGACCATAAGCCAGACGAGTTGGCACAGAACGGGATGATGCGCTTAGCGCTGGTTTGCGATACCCAGTGACCCGCTATCCATCCGTGCTATGGTGCCGCCCATGTTCCGTCGAGCCGAGGGTCGTGACCATCAACTGTTAGCACTGCTGCTTCTGCTCGGGGTCGCGATTGCGATGCTACCGCTGTGGGTACCTCGCCTGCTGCCTTTCCTCGACCTGCCCAATCACCTGGCAGCCATCTCCATCTGGAATCACTACCACGCACCAGAGTGGGGATATCAGAAGTACTACCTGTTGAGCACACCACTGGTTCCATACTGGGGCTATTATTTCCCAGTTCATGTCTTGTCCTATATTTTCCAAATAGAAACTGCCAACAAGATCTTTCTGTCGTTCTATGCAGCATCGATTCCACTTTCTGTTGCTCTTGCAGCGAAACAATTTAATCGAAATCCATGGGTATCCATTTTGAGTTTACCTTTCATATTTAACTATAACCTCATGTACGGGTTCATTTCATACTGCGCCGGTCTTCCCTGCATGCTGGTTGGGCTGGTCTTTCTCGACCGGGCGATACAAAAATCCAGCCCCCGCAGTCTGATGGTAACGCTACTAGCATCGTTTGCCATCTACTTTATGCACTTGTTAAACTGGTTCGTCTTCGGATTGTGCGCAATAGCTCTTCTTCTGCTCAATGTCAGGCGATGGAAGGCAGGACTTCTCGCAGGGCTGGCTCTCGGACCATCTGTCCTGTTCGCGCTTTGGAATGTGCGTACCGCATCCGAACAGAAAGTACTAATGTCATCGGGTCCGGTGAAATTCACAGGGGCCTGGTTACCGACCTCCACCCTGCTGACAGAGCTACCTCATCGCTTGCTTCTAGATTGGACAGGGAGTCCGGTTCCCTGGCTGCTGCTTGTGCTGGTGCTTACGGTGGTCGGCCTATTGATCGCACAGCAGCGGGAAGAGTCGCCCGCGCCAATTTTCGTACCGGAGCGCTTTTCTGTCGAGGCAATGCTCGTAGTTAGCGTTCTTGCTTACTGCTTACTGCCGTTCACACTCAAGACGCCTTTCCACTGGTGGAATGTCGGACCGCGGATCGCTGCTGTCGCCGCGCTGTTTTTTATCATGATCCCACGAGGCAACTTGATCGGCTGGCGTCGGTTGATCATTCTGCCGGCCCTAGTAGTTGGTTTGGTATATCCGCTGAGGGTTTTGGCGCAGTTTCGATCGTTCAATGACAGAGCCGCTGGAATGGTTCATCTCGCAGAGCGCATCCCACGGGGTTCCTTGGTTTTGACGCTGACGCTGGGAGATAAATCGGATCCAGCAGTCGCAAGTGAAGTCGTTCCTTATACGGAATTTCCTGCCTATGCTCAAATTCTGGTCGGTGGATTTAACCATGTTGGGTGGAAGAGCAACTTTCCATTCCGTTTGCGCTCGAACCTGCCACCAGCTCCTCACTGGGCTCGGCCAACAGAGTTTCGGCAGAACATCCACGGCTACCACTACGACTACGTAATCACCCAGAATGAGCCGTCGGATGGCTTCCTTTTTGGACCGATGGCGGTCAAAGTTCCCCTGGTTGCCAAAGACGGAACGTGGCGGCTGTATCAAACACGGAACATTCGCTAGCAGTATTTCTGGCAGCACGGCTGGTCAGCTGGAGATCTGTGTAGGTAGGACTGCTCTACCGTCTAAACATGTAGTCGCAACGGGGGCCCATTCCCTCAACAAGCGGTTGCATCCAGTAGACCGATCGGCGAACATGGTCGATGATGCGCGCTATGCATGCCCGTCTGCGTACGGGACTCCTGCTACTCTTGTCTCTAGGTGGCCCACAGGTTTGGGCTGCACCGCCAGCCGCCGCTTCTGGAGAGATTCAGCAACGGGAGGATGGTCATCCGGTCGAGCCCGATCCAAAGCGGGCAAAGCAACTCTATGCCACCGGTGTATCGGAACTGGTCGCAAGAGACTTCCCGGCGGCCTTTAAGGCGCTGTCGGAGTCATACCGGCTACATCCGACGCTAGAAACCCTGTACCAACTAGGCGTCCTTGCAAGCGCGCAAGGACGACGTGTTGATGCGTATGACATCACGCGAAGGTTTGCGGCTGACAAGGGACATGGTTCAACTGCACAGGGGACCATTGCCTACCCTCATCAGGTGGAGGTACAGCGCATGTTGGCCTCGACTCCCGAAGATACCGGAGAGTTGAAGGTCATTGGACCTGCTGGTGCGTTTGTCTTCGTAGATGGTCGGATTGTCGGCGTCTGCCCCTTGTCGCTTCCCATCCTCCTTAAAAGCGGCGAACACGTTATCGCTGCGGAATATGGCGGACGGAAACCGGATGCAACGGTCGACGTTCTTGGCGGACGCACCGGAGAGCTTCGATTCGACCCCAGCGGTCGTGCCCCCAAAGTGAGTCAACGCGCCGAAACAAGCGTACTCATTACCCTGGCGACTCCTGGTATCCCGAACGAACAGAGACCACTGCTTCGGAGTACGCTCACAGAGTTTGCTACGCGAGCAGGATTGACGGCGGTGTCGGCAGATGCTGCGCTGATCAATCATCCAGATCTCAGCTCTTGCGTAGGGCAGCTTCCCTGCAAGCTACAACTCGCAACACGGGGCTCGCAAGAACACATTCTGTCCGCCCGAGTTTCTCTCCAGGGTTCTCCTGCCTCTGGGCAATGGCGAGTCAGCGTTGCATGGATCAACGTGGCGGTCGGCAAAGTCGCTGCACAAGTGGATCTGGGATGTACCATCTGTGCCCAAGAACAAGCGGCAGTATTGCTAGAGGAGAGTGCCAAGCGAGTGCTTGCGGTCGGAGTGAATCGGGCTTCTGGGCGACTACAGATAAAGAGCACTCCAGCGGGAGCAGAGGTACTGGAAGGGGAGCAGACACTCGGACGGACGCCTCTCGACGTGGCGATGTACACGGGGGTACATCAACTGTTGCTTCAGCATCCAGGTTCTCGACCTCGGCGCGCTGCGGTCGTGCTCGAATCTGGGAAGACCAGAAGCCTAGATGTCGAATTGCTTCCGATGACGGCTTCAACCCAGAAGGGACGGTGAGAGAAGCCACCATGCGCACCCTTTTTTTACAGCTCTCACCCTACCTATTTGCTGCGCTGGCAATCAGCGATCTTGGCCATTCCGCTTACGGCAAAAAGGGAGCACCGACCCCCAACAGAGTCGAAGTAGGAGCTCGCCCGTCACAGGAAGAGAAGGCCACGCAGCTACTGTCTCAAGGGAGCACGGAAATCGATCGCCGTGAGTACTCTACGGCCTACAAGACAATCTCAGCAGCATACAAGGCATTCCCGAGCGCAGATGGACTCTATCTGCTGTGTCGCCTGGCCATCGCCGAGGGGAAGGACGTGGCCGTTCGAGACCTGTGTCGCCGATACTTGGCCGACCCTGGGCATGCGGAGAAGCCCACCATTCCACATCAGAGCGAGCTAGCCGATGCATTGAGCAAGGCCATTCCGCCGAGCGGCGAAGTGGCAGTCTTTGGAAGCCTTGGCGCACTCCTCTATCTCGATGATCGGCTGGTCGGAAGCCTACCGCTGTCACGGCCCCTACTGGCATCAGCCGGACAGCATCGGGTCGCGCTCGTAGAAAATGAACATCGTCAAGAATGGCCAGTAAAGGTTCTAGCGGATCGCACCGTGGAGATGCGGTTTGAGCCTGAGTCGAGCGCGGTGCTGGTGACTCAACTGCCCGCAGTGTTCCTCCTCTTTCGGAATGAGAAGCTACCGGAGCCGCTGCGAGCGCGGACCCAGCACGCGATTGAGCAAGCCGTGCAGTCGGCGCATTTTGCGACACTCAGGGAGAGCGCAGCGGTCGTGAAGTCGGCTGATCTGGGACAGTGCATCAGCAAGCCGGAGTGTCTGCTCGATCTTGCGGTTCAGAACAACGCAGACTATGTGCTCACGGCAACAGCCAGTGAGTTTCGAGAAGACTCCGCGCACAAGATCGCAGCTCAGGTCGAGCTGTCCTTTACGGAGGCCAGAGCACGAACCAAGCAGATCAGCGACGACCATATCTGCACTGGATGCACGCCTTCCCAGTTCTCTGCTTCAACGGCTGATGCCGCGCGCACTCTGCTTGCTCTTGGCACCGGACGAGCCAGGGGGGAGCTAACAGTCTCTGTAAATCCTAAGACGGCAGAGTTGGTTTTGGATGGAGCATCCGTAGGAACGGGCCGGTATGAGAGTTCCCTTCCTATCGGCGTCTACTCCATCGTGGCACAACAGAAGGGGTTCCTGAGCCAGCGTACCACCGTACTCGTTGAGCAAGGCAAGAGCTCCTCACAGCTGTTAACCCTACTTCCCAAGGTTCCCGTTTACCGAACAGAGCGAGGTCCCCGCCCACTTTGGCGGATCATCACTGGGTCGGCAGTTGCAGCGCTTGGCTTGGGGCTCGTTGGGTACGGACTGTCTGGGATCGCCATCGATGGCAGTTGCGCGGAACAGGGACCGACAGGAGTTTGTCGCCAGATTTTCAGTAGCAAGGGGACCGGGATTGCCTTCTCTGCGATTGGCGCCGCTGTCACGCTAGGCGGCGGTCTCCTCATTGCGCTGCCCGGTGGGAATCGCAACGTCGAGGTAGAGACAGGTGGCTACGGCGATCCGGCAAACGAGTAGCGCGCACACGTACCCAGACCTTTAGAGAGAAGAATCACCATGAAACGCACCCTCTCCGTTGCCTTGTTACTGATCTCGGGAAGCTGCGATGCCCTGTGGGGCTACACCAAAGTACCGACACTGGACAACAACTGTCAGGTCGGAGGCGTGGTCTGCAAGCTGTACGAAGTCTGTAGCCCCGACACTGAGCAGTGCGAGCAGCAGGTGCCAAAGCTGACGGCAGCAAAGCCAGCGATCATTTTCTCAAACGGAGATGATCCAGTCACCATTGCTGGAAGTGGGTTTGCGCCTGATACACAGGTGTTGATCGACGATCAGCCAGTGACGATGCTCATGGTTAATTCATCACAAGAAGTTGCATTCAAAACCCCAGCCAAAAAGACAGCTCAAGGATGGGGAACAACACCGGTCAAAGTTGAAGTGAGAAGCGGCGGGAAATCAGCCGTAAGAACAGATCTAATCTCCTGGGCCTCAAGCGTTGCAGTATTTAACCCCTTGACGATATCAAACATAGTTCCATCCACCAATCCAGCTACGATTCAAATTGGAGACGTTGATGGTGATGGAAAAAAGGACATAGTCGCAAGATCTGCGGCAAACGGCGAGTTCTATGTTACCCCAGGAAATGGAGATGGAACCTTCCGAACATCAGTCAAGTCATCAACTGGCTCAACTACATCTGGTCATTTTATTTTGGTCGACGTAGATCAAGATACCAAGCTTGATCTTGTATATTGGTCAAACTCTTCATCGACTTTTAACTATAGCATAAATCCCGGAAATGGAACATTCTCCCCGCAGTCCAATATGCCAATATCGGTAATGCTTCCTGCGAATTATTTAATTGGCTCAGAAGATTTCACTGGGGATGGCAAGAAAGATCTTGTTGCTGTAAATTATTCAACTAACTCCGCTTTTTCTGTTCAGGCCGCCGCAAATGGGAAGCTGATTGCACCTATCAATCAAAAGACAATCACAACCAAAGACGCTGCTAATAGATTTCCGCTGTTTGCCGATTTTAATAACGATAAAAAACTTGACTTTCTTCTGTGCTCTGATGGCGGAGGAATCTCCATCTTTAGCGGAAACGGTGCTGGTGACTTTTCTCTGTCTCAAACATATCCTGGAAGTCCAGCATCGTACGGGTTTGCAATCGCCGATTTCAACAATGACAGTTACCCCGATATTGCGGTAAGCAATATAATCAGCGGCGACATTGTAATCTTCAAAAATCTTGGCGGTCAAGGATTTCAGGCCCTGTCTCTTCAAAATAAAGCAACGACCGCTGTGTTTATGTTTGCATCTGATCTTAATGGAGATAAAAATGCCGACATTTTTGTGTTTGATCGCAATCTTGTTAGCCCATCTGGGTATGCATTCATGGGCCATGGCGACGGAACATTTGCCGCGCCAGTTCTGTCGGTGAAGTCGAGTTTCCCAAGTCTAATAGACTCTCGCTATGAAGATATTGATGGTGATGGAAAAATGGATGCCGCGTTCATTAATTATGCCGATCGAAATGCATATGTCATCATTAATTCATTAAAATAGTAAATTTTGTGACGATTACAATGAACTGTATCAACATGAGGTGAAACGGTGGGAGTAGAGTCGGCATCAGATAGCTTGATCATGCAGCGTACGGGTGTGGCCAAGCGCTGCCACGCATGCCATCAGCTATACTCTATCGATGAATTCCACAACTGTCCTTCGGCCACACCTGCTGCTCAGCAAGAAAATGTTAATACTCTCCCAAGTGCAGAGAAAGTTCCTACCGATGATCTAATTGGCGCAATCATTGGTGAGCGGTATGAGATTGTAGAGGTTCTCGGTCGGGGTGGAATGGGTGTTGTCTACAAGGCTCGCCACATTGTTCTCCATAGCTTCTTTGCAATAAAGCTGCTCTTGTCTCATGATACCGAAGAAGAACAGCAGAGATTCCTTCGCGAGGCCCGACTGGCTTCAAAGGTTCGCCATCCAAATATCGTACAAGTGGCTGATTTTGGACTGTTCGTAGATGGGCGGTCTTATCTTGTTATGGAATGCATTGATGGTCAGACGCTCAGTTCGGTCATCAAGAGTGGGCCACTTGCACCAAAGCGAGCTTGTCGAATCGCCTTACAGATTGCGCGTGGTCTTCAGGCTGTCCATGATGAAGGAATCATTCATCGTGATTTGAAGCCTGAGAACATCTTTCTTATCGGTAATGCTCAGGATGGGGATCTTGTAAAGATTGTCGACTTCGGCCTGGCTAGAACCATTCAAACTGATTCCGGCGATGAGCCGATGCGCGTCAACTTCCCAAGTACCGATGCGCTGAAGGCGCTGTCCGGAAGCCAGATCCCCGTCAATATGACGATTCCCGGCACGGTCATGGGAACCCCGGCCTATATGTCCCCGGAGCAGGCGACAGCCGGTGAGATAGACGTGAGAACGGATCAGTACGCGCTTGGCTGCATCCTGTACCAGATGTTGACGGCAAGCCTCCCGTTTTTGGAAAGAAGCCTACAGCGACTGCTCGCCCGTCACATCTTTGCCGAGCCAGAGCCTCTCCGTAAGCGTGCACCGCATCTCAAGGTGAGTGGACATCTTGAGTATGTCATTCGGCGGCTGATGGCCAAAAGTCGCGACGAGCGATTCCCTGCGATGCGCGATGTAGCACTAGCGCTTGAGCAGGAACTTGAGCACAAAGCAAGCTGGACGCAGGCCGTAGCGCCGGTTGCACTGCTGGCAATGGTCGCGGGGGCAGGAGCGTACTATGTGAAGCGACGGAACGAACCGCCACAGATCGGTGAGTTCGACCTGGGTACCTGGCCGGTTCGGAGTCGTGCCTGGAGTGAAGCTGCGCTCGCGCACAAGGACTGGCGGGTTCGATGGTCCGCAGCGCTGGTTTTGGGTCGGAGTGAGTCCGCAGACGCGGTACCACTGCTGGTCAAACTACTCCAGGATCGAGAACGGAGTGTCCGGGAAGCCGCTGCACAGGCACTCGGACAGAGGACTGAAGCGATGGCTGCGCTTGCCTTGAGCCTCGGGCTTCAGGATGCGGAGTCTTCGGTCAGAGAGTACTCGCTCCGTGCATTGGTTAGACTGAGCCAGGTCATTCCTCAGCAGGAGCTCAGGACAGGTTCAGACAAGCTGCGCGAAGCCCTACGACAACTACTGACGAAGGGGACGGAGACGGAGCAGATGCTCGCATCGCTGATTCAGCTCCGGCTGGGGGATGAGTCACAACGATCGTCGTTGCACCGGATGCATGCCTCCTCCAATCCACAGGTTCGTCAGCTGTATGTCGAGCTGTTTGCTGATGCTGTCGACAGGTTGGTGTCTTCTCTTGGGGACGCCGTATTCTCCGTACGATTCGCAGCCGCTCAACGTATGGCTCAGCTCCTCGATGTGCGAGCGAGTCCGGTTTTAAAGGAGGCCCTCGCTCAGTCAGGAGCCACCGCAATGATTGCCTACGGCCTGCTGCTCCGCCTTGGTGAGAGCGTGACAGAGCCACCGCAGATTCGTGACTGGCTGTTTCAAGGAGAGCTACAGAAACGTCTCGATGCAATCTCCGCGCTGCTGCTCTGGCCGGTTCAACAAGCGATTCCTCTGCTCGTTCGGCTAGCGCGTGATCCCGATGTTCAAGTCAGGCAGCGTGTTGCTACGGTGAGTGCCCAGCTACCTGTCGGACCCGACGGTCCCGCTGGTCTGCCGGTGCTTCGAATCTTAGTGACAGATAGAGATCCAGGTGTCCGTGCGCACGCAGGACTCCTCACCAAGTCACTTGCAGAACGGCCTCCTGAAGCGCCAGAGCATATTCCGATCAAGATTCGGACGCCTGAGCCCGCGCCAGTGGACAACACCAGCAAGGTCAAGCCGCAGCAAAAGAAGGGAGGCGGTCGGAGTGACAAGAAGACGGTCCCGATTCTCCCACCGACCGCAGCTGAACCGGTCGATAGCGAGGCAACTAGCGGAGCAGATTCTCGGGTCGATAAGTTGGTTTCCGATGCCTTGAGCGCAATGGAAGGCAAGGACTCGAGCAGCGCACAGCGATCGCTGGAGCAAGCTCGCGCACTGTGTACCAAGAATCGCAGCCCAGTATGCAGTCGACGCGCCTACGACATCTACTTCCGCCTCGGACAGATTTACGAGGGACAACTTCGCTGGGTGGATGCAGTGAAGGAGTATGGCCGCCTGCAAGAACGTCCGCAGAGTGCCGCACTGAACGCTGCACAGAAGTCCAACGTGGAGGCGTCGATTGGACAAGTCGAGCCACATGTTGGTCGAGTGATCATCCCCAAGGACATCGGCGGTAAATGCCAGGAGGTCCGAGTGTGGATGCCACCGGGAAATCACTTGGTCGTTGTTCGTGGTGAGAGCCAGCAGGTAGAGGTGCGCGCTGGTCAAGAAGTCAAGGTTGGTTCTTGTAAGTAGTGAGAAGGGCGGTCGACCGCAGCACACTGCACGAATTCCAAGGTCGTCTCGCTCATCGAAGACGACTGATCCCTACATGTCGCCCTCTTCGGCCGAGCAAAATTGCACCGCTGACCCAAGGGAAACGATCATATAATTTACGCGGTTTATGGTCGGGACAACCATCGGTAACTACCAAGTGCTCCAGCTGATTGGAGCAGGAGGAATGGGGGCAGTTTTCGAGGCTGTACAGCAGCCTATTGGTCGTCGCGTTGCCATCAAAGTACTTCATCCAGAGTACGCCCATGATCGCGAAGTTCTGAAGCGATTCTTCAACGAAGCTCGTGCCGCGAATCTGATCAGCCATCCCTCGATCGTACAGGTCTCTGACTATGGTCAGCTACCGAATGGGTCGGCCTACCTGGTGATGGAGTTTCTGAATGGCGCAACGCTCGATGAGCGACTGGAAGCATCCGGGGGTTGTCTCTCGTCAGAGGAAGCACAACACATCACTTGGCAGCTAGCCTCTGCGCTAGCAGCTGCGCATGCGGCAGGGATCGTGCACCGCGATCTGAAGCCGAGCAAT
>Ga0075163_10004119_pt1 | contig 19494 bp, 16 predicted proteins | sample JI1023141ADNA_FD_71478 | JGI IMG/M metagenome (GOLD analysis project Ga0075163, IMG submission 71478) | Wastewater effluent complex algal communities from Wisconsin, to seasonally profile nutrient transformation and Carbon sequestration -... | ecosystem: Engineered > WWTP > Effluent > Algae...
AAGATATGACCCGTTGCTACTTCGCATCGTCCAAATGAGATAAACATCAGGGCAACAAAAAATGAAAACAATAAACAGAATGACAACCGATCAGATTGTTGAATTGGTAAAAGACCGGAAAGAATGCTTGGGTACAATCAATAAATGTAACCACGATATTCTGAAGATGACAAATAAGGTCATCGCCGTCGATTCGGAGATAACCACTTTAATATCTAACAAGGAGGACCTCAAGTATAAACTAGAGATTATGGATCAGGAAATTCAAACACTTAAATCTATTGCGTCGGCATTGAAGACGGAAAGCTCAGAAATAAATGATATACAACTAAAACACATGAGGCTTGAAAGTAAAAAATTCGATGTTGAGTTCAAGTTGCAATCCGATGAATATGAATTGATGGCCTATAATTTTTATCAGCTGAATGCTTTGGCAAAACAACGCGAAGATGCCGAAGACTTTGTGAAGAAGTTGAACAGGACATTGAAAAGGCTGGAGAAGCAGTCATTTTCCAGTGAAAAAAATCCGGTTAAAAAAACCAAAACAAAGAAGGCAGCCTAACCTGCTATATATAATAATCAAATCCTATGAATTAAGATACATGTGATACTGAAGGATTGTCTGAAGCGATGCGATATTCCTGCCAAACAAGGTAATACACATCTACCGGTGATGAGCGAACGTGCACATTCCCTCCCCGTAAAAACAGACCAACGTGGCGCAGCAAGTCCATTGCGAGGCAATCTGAAGTGATCACATGAAGTAGAAATATATTTTTTTAATTAACTATTTCATTCATACAATGAACTATTCTTTCACAGATGTTCAAACCATCGCGGGATGCGATGCTTTGATCGCCTCGGTAAACAAGGACAAGTCTGATCTTGAATACCGAAAAACTTCACTCACCCGTCAGAGAACTTCGTTCGACAGCAACTCTGTTGAAACGACGGCGGAACTGGCGCAGGTAATTAGTGAAATAACAATTGTTTCCAGCATCGTTGACAGCTTGCCGGAAAATGATTACAAAAAAGAGCTGCAGAGTAAAAAGCTGAAACTCGAGGCAAAAAAGTTTGACCTTGAGAACAAGGTTGGTGATTACGATGCCAAGTCGAAAATTGAAAAAGACTTTGACATTGCCAAAGTGGATGCTCAAATCACCGAAGCTAACCTGTTGCTTTCAGGTCTTGAATCCCATAAGGCGGGTCTCAGCGTCTGATTCAAACAACTGATTTTATCGTTGCTGAATCGGTAACGAAAAAAAATTAAGGTGGTGGCTATTTTGTACTAGTGTTTTTAAATCTGAAAACCCCGCAAGGGGTTTTCGCTTTTCTGGATGTCGTTGTTTGGGGTTAGTTGAAAACAGTCGACTTAATAGAATCTATATTAAACTACAAATGCAGGTTAACCTTCATCGTGGCGAAAGCACTTTATTGTATTGAGCTTTTTATAACCACAAAGCTTTTTTTTTTAGAATTCGGCGAAGCATTTTCTGTGATTCTGTATGCTGTGCTTGCGTACAAGTTTTTAGGTGCCTGAGCATACAAAGGTCACAAAGCGCGGAACTCATTTTTCATAAGCTGAAAATTGGCTCTAGTCAGGAGCAGTAGTAACTTGGGTCTTATTACGTTAATCAGAAAGAAAAATTTGTTGACCATTATATGACTGATGAAAATTCACACAAAATTCAACGACATTCTATGACATCGCTGGGAAGCAGTTGGATAAAAAATGGGCTCCATCGCTTTGAGCACTTTGTTAGCCGAAGGCCTTCATGCAAACTTCATCGGAATTCGGATAGGTCGCTAGTCCAAAACACGCACCCACTCGCAGGTAGAAAGTAATCTTCGTGGTTATAAAAATTTAGACCTTTTCAAAATGAGATTGTTTTAAGTCGCATCAATTACTCTAATTCTTTTTTCGGATAAGGCACCTTAGGCAGCGCTCCATACCGCTCTTCGAAATCAACTGGAAGGGTCAGTTCTTCAGGCGCCACACCTTCCGACATACGTTCCATCAGCACTACGTAATATGGCCGCTTCATCATTTTGCTCAACAACCAACAGAAGAAGGTGATGGCCTGAATGTCTTCTTTATGTCCCGGCCAGGCTAGTCCAGAACTTTTTACCTTGTCAAAAAACTCAGGTTCTGTAACCTTCATGGGGTCCATAAGATATTCTTCTACGAGATTGAGAAAAATTCCGGCTCGCTCGTAAACGGGATGTTTGAAGAAATCTTTGTAATCATCCCGAATGCCTTTCAATAGCTTGATTGCTTCATCGAGACTTTCCATTTCTATTCGAATAATCAGATGGATCAATCTTTTTTTGAAAATCCATTCCTTTCCCATGTTTTTCTTCGACTTCTTCAAAAAGTGGTCTGTCTCCCTCATCAGGGCGCTGGCCGATTTAAAGTTTGAAGCATTGAATTGATAAACGCAACAGTTCAAGAGCATATTCAATTGTTCGCTCGAGTCGTTCAATTTGCGGATCTGATCCATGTGTTTTTCCATCAGCGGAATAGCCAGGTGGTTGTAACCGCTGTTTGCGAAAATTGCTCCTTTGAGCGAGATCATTTTAAGGTAATATGCACTTCCACGGAACAACGCGTCGGAGAGCAAATTCTCAGCAGCCTGTAAGGTCGTTTTCGCCGATGTGAATTTTCTGTTGCGGTATTGAGCGTGTGCAAGGAAGAATAAAAAGGCCTGCTCGATTTCTCTATCAGCACGGGTAAATGCCTTGGCCGTGCGCAGGCTGTCGTAATGTTTTTGAACATATGCTTCCAGATCGTAATACTCCTTATTGGAGATCATCGAGAAGCGGTATATGTCTAGAATGCGGAATTGGAAAGTTGGGATGTTGGCATGACTTTCATCCAGTTTTAATTCACGGAGCACAAGATCGTTGATAGCATCAGGACTCAATGTTTTACCAGTATTTCTGGCGCTTTCCAAATTTTCACGGATAAGTGCTACAGCATAATTCAATTTTCGGTTGATATCAATTTTGCGTGCATTGTCGATGGATCGCCCAATGACGTCCTTCAGCGACATTCCGAGCGCGGCAGAATTTTCGATCATAAAATTGTAGAGCAAATCGAGCATGTCGTATTGTCTGTACTGAAGAGCGCTTTTTTCTGCCTTACGAATAAAGTGTTTGGCGAGCCCCACAGTGTCGCGGTGCATGCATATACGACAGACGTTTATCGTTCCGGGAATCTGCGAGTGATCCGTTGGGTCTTTTTCGGAAACATGTCTGATCAAGAAATTAAAAATTCTTTTTAGCAGACGTTTTCGCAAACTGTGATATGCATTCGGAATATCCATTGTGGCATAATCCTCTTTGGTATAGAGCTTTTTCATGATCTCGTCCGGCGTACGCTCTACGCCATCAGTGAGTAAATCAAACAATCTTCCTTCCTTGCTTCCACGTGAAGCCTTTTCGAGATTAGCAGCAAATAGATTCTGTTCTTCCGGGTCAAGCATCCGGATCAGAGGATCGAGGTGTTCCATGGCCAATTATAATAAAGTAATACCGCACGATGCAAGTTTGGTAAGAAAATAAATTGTGGGAAATTGAATTCTTGTGTCGTGATACATAGCATCATCGGCGAAGTCTATTTCTTAGACTAGGCAGCAATCAGCGACGACACTGGTCATCATGTCATCAAACCCTACAAAGTGACCGGAGAAGACGTGGAAGTTCGCATGATGAAAAAGTGTATTATAATCGAATTGTCTATTCGATTTATTTGAAAGAATTTTTGAATGATGCTGAAATGTGCATCCTGTTTATAGGTAAGAGGTCAACCGCTTACAAATGAACCTGTATTCCAAGTCTTATTGTAAAACGACTATAGATATTCTCTGGATCTTTTGGTTTCTTTTCAAATTCGGCTATGGCCTCGAGGGCAATGTATTGATTGATAAAATAAACTGGTGCCAACGCCACACTGTATCTATTCTGATAGTAGGATCTTTTGCCACCGTAAATGCTTGTCCCGGGATGGAGTTCTATTGTTTTGCTATACAGAAATGTTGGCTGTACAAATAGATTAAACTTCGCGGAAGGCAAGAAATAATATCGGGCAAATGGACCAGCACCATAACCGGTTGACTTGAGCACCGAACTTCCATAGTCGTGATGATAGAAGTATAAAGACGTTCCCAGCGCAAGTCGATTCACCAGAAAATATCCTGCCTTTGGAGAAAGTTCTATGTAGCTGTAGGAAGTTTTATAGTTGGTGGCGTAACTACCACTCAGACCGAATAAATACTTCCCTCGCTCTAATTGAGCATTAGTGGTTGTAACCCCCAGAATGAATAACACAATTAAAATAGTTGTTCTCATGATTTGTTTGCTAGTGCTAGCAAAATTATGGCACATTCTGATGTTTAGGTTTCGTATTGAGTTTAAATTCATTTGCAACTGCTAGGTTTATGATTAAATCTTAGATATGGCCTAGTAATGTTTAATATTTGATAGGCGAAGGATTTGGTATTCAAATTGTCGAATTAACGTGATAAACTACAAAGCCTCGTTATCATTCATTTTGCGGTAAGACTTTTATTGTAATCATCTTTTTATAAAACACATTCTGAAATTATTAGAATTCGGCGTAACATGTTTGTTGCAGAATAATGAGGTGCATGCATCCATTGATGATTTTTAAGGCCTGCGGCTAAGGGCGGTTGCGAATTGCGGAGGCTATTAATTATAAGCGAAATTTTTGACGCTTATCAGGAGTAGCGTACAAATGTGTCTTAATTGGTTAATCCAATCAGTTTACAAAGGATGCATAAAATCAATATCCGAAATCAGGATGCGAAGGTCCCCTTAACTGAGATCATTATATTTTTTAATTTGCACTCGATTTAGTATAGCAATCAGCTGCCCACATTAATCTTTTTCACTAACCTATCAAAACGATTATTTTTGACCATTGATATACGTTCACATACATGAATACATTCCGTATCATTCCTTTTATCGCGCAACTCATTTTGGTTTGCGCCTCGTTCACCATGTATGCCCAAAACCTCGAGTGGGCATATAAGATTGGCAGTCCTCAATGGGACGACACCGGTACTCGGATTTATGCAGATGATTCTGCACATGTTTATGTGCTTGGAAGCTTTTATGAGGATGTTGATTTTGATCTGGGGCCTGATGAATTTTTGCTCAGTTCTGATAATGGTTCATCGTCTGTTTTCATCCTGAAACTGGACTCCGCCGGTGGTTTTATATGGGCACATAAGATTGGCGGCTACTACGGCGCTTATCCAACTGCGATGGCTTTTGATCATGAAGGAAATTTGATAATCGCAGGGAGTTTCGATGATGCTATTGATGCTGATCCGGGACCCGGTACTTTTATGTTGAATGAAGTGCCCGATCAGAATAACTATGGTGATTCATTCGTGCTGAAACTAAACAGCAATGGCGAATTCATTTGGGCAAAAGCATTCGGTAGTGTCGCCAGCGACAATGTGTCGCAGTTGGCTATAGACGATCAAAATAATGTTTACATCGGCGGATATTATATGTTGACGATGGATGTTGATCCGGGAGATGGCGTGAATGAAATTACCTCAGGTTGGAATTTTAGTGGCTTTATATTAAAGCTAGATAGCAGTGGAAGCTATGTCTGGTCGCAGTCTTTAAGTTCTGATAATACCGCTTTTTTTGAAGATATTAAATTGGATGTAAATGGTAATCTTTGTGTAGTGGGATATTATTCGGGCACCATCGACTTCGATGCTGGTGCAGGGCTCGTCGAAGCAACATCTCCCGGTCAGAGTAGTTCGTTTATTCTGAACCTTGACCCATCTGGTGCTTTCAATTGGGTCAAAGAATTTGGAGGTATTGATGGTTATTCAGGTGGAGGGAAAATTATATTCGATCCACAAGGCAACATGTATTTTACCGCGTCACTGAACGGCACCATTGATATCGATCCCGGTGTAGATGTATTAAATAGAACAGGGACAAATCAGTCGTTTATTGTAAAACTTGATGAACAAGCCAATCTACTTTGGGCGCGTTCATCGGAAGGAACGAGCTCTTGTTTTATCCAAGCCATGGCCTTGCATCCTGATGGCTACCTTATAGCAGTGGGTTCATTTTCCGAAACCGCCGATCTGGACATGAGCGATGGTGTTGCCAATTTTACTTCAAATGGAAGTGCCGACTATTTTATGATGCACATGAGCAGTTCAGATGGTAGTCATCTCTGGGCCTCGGCTTCTGGAAATTATTATATAGACGCGATTGGTCATTTGGATGTCGACGCGGAAGGCAATGTATATAATATTGGAATCTTTCAGGCCACCGTAGATATAGATCCTGGACCGGGAATCTATGAGTTGAATGCATACAACAATTTCGACTGTTTAATCACCAAACTGAGCGCATGTTCCGGCATCATCGCCACTGAACCGATGACTGGTCCGGCATCGGCATGCGCAGGATCAACGTCCGCGGTATTCAACTGCGAACCGGCCACAGGTGCCAGTGAAATAGTGTGGACTGTCCCTGAAGGATGCTCCATTCTCTCGGGTCAGAACAGCACGGAGATTAACATAGCGATGGGCAACAGCGGTGGCCAGGTTGTAGCGACTATTCTATACAGTTGTTCGCCATCGTATGCAGACAGCCTTGAAATTATTTCTCAGCCTGTGCCGACGTTTACGGTTCACCCGACGGATATAAGTGTTACAGCAGGAGAAGACGCGCTCTTCACAGTTGAGGTATCACCATCGGATGCAAGCTTGCAGTGGTATTCGCAAATTGGAAATTTCAATAGCCAACTGTCTGATGGCGCATCAACTTCGGGAACACAAACAGATTCACTCACAAGGCTAAATGTTACGATCAATCAAAATAACATGAACTACTTCTGTATTGCTAATCTCAATGGTTGCAAAGACACAAGTGATGTAGCTACGCTCACAGTATTGCCGACAAACATTTCTGAAATCGATGGCGATGTATTCCTTGTCGCTTATCCTAATCCAACTGTCGATCTGCTTTATCTGCAGTGCAGTTTCCTTAGCTCTGGTAAAACTTGGCGCATGAATGATTCCATAGGTCGAGTTGTTGCTTCAGGAAAGCTCAATGGTTTTGTCACCACAATCGATCTACACGACTTATGCGACGGAGTCTATTTTTTGCAGTGTGATGGAGAATCATCCGAAAGTATAAGGATTGTGAAACGATAAAGAGATCGGATTAACGTTTTAAACCTCAAAAGCAGATTAACCCTCATCGTGCCTAAAGACCGTTATCGTATTGAGCAATTTATTTAGCCCGGATCATGCAGTCGATTTCGTTAATGAGATTCAAAACATCAAAGAAGACGAATACTCCCCTCAAGTACCTTCGAAGCGAACGCGCAAGTTTCGGGCGCGCAAACATGGAAACCTTGCACGGTTTCTCCCCCATAGTGAGCACCCGAAACGAGCAAGTTTGGGTATTCGCAGGTGTTTTAGGATCGTAATAGAAATTCGACTGCATGATCCAGGTTTAAGCGGTTAAAAATTAATAAATTGGCGTAACTTTGTCTAAGAGTTGAGGTATATACTAATGTTCAATCTACTTTTGTATAGATTAATCAACAATGTTGTATCATTATTCGAACCAGTTATGAGTAATACAAATCCGCGAATGTCTGCAAACTCGGAAGCTTTTATAGCTGCGGCGAAGGAACTCGCGTCCTTTGATGTGGATATCGCTTTTTGCATAGAGAATGAATTCAAATTGTCGAATCATTCCCCGTCTACCAATGGCATCAATCTATTTAATCCTAAAACAGGTATTAAAATAGATGAGCAACTGAATGAGAAATAAGGAACTGCTTTAGGTCAATATGGATCATATCGAATTCAACCAGTTTCAAGAAAGAGTAGATCAGGTCAGCGAGTATTTAAATGTGCTTTTTCCAAGGTACAAATCTCGTTATAGTGAAGGCCTTTTGATGATAGAAGAAGCGGCCGAGAGAATCGTAGGCATTTATGCTGAAGTCATTTATCCCAGGTACAAAGTAATAGTCCCTGACAAAGTAAATGTCTATAAAATTGCAGCAAGTCATGAACAGGCGATCATTAAAGTACAACCGTTTAATTCGAAAGAATTTAGTGCTATTGAAAATCGCGAAGTGAATGCAGAACTGGCATTCAACGTTGCAATGACGAATATTGAATGCATGTGGGACGCTTGCGGTGGAAATCCGGACGACAAAGATTCAGATAAGTCTGTTGAATTGTTCAGTTGGCAAAAAGCAAAAGAAACTTCTCATCCAAGAACAATTAATCATGCCGCGTGTGACAATGCGCTCGATATTGGCCGAAAGGAACATTTGGAATGGCTCACGATAAAAGATCCTAATGAATATCATATCCATACTGTCGCTTCATTTCTGAGAATGTATTACGTATTTCAGCAACAGAGTTACGCATTCTAACATGATGCTTTTCTATTAATCTTTCGGCCCCTCACTTAAGACATTTTTCTGATTAGCGTGTTAAATCCCAAAAGCAGGCTAAGCCTCATTGTGCCCGAAAGACCTTTATCGAATTGAGCATTTTTTTTAACCACAAAGAGGTTTTTTAGGATTTCCTCGAAGCGATTTCATTGATTTTGCAGGCTAAGCATGCGGCAAAGTAGTCGGTGCCTGAGCGCGCAACGGCCACAAAGCGGGGAACTCATTTTTCATACGCTGAAATTTGGCTTTAGTCAGGAGCTGCAAGAAAATGTTGCTTAAGACATTAATCCGATAAAGATATTGTGTGTGTGAATGGATCGGATTTTCGAACCATTTCTCGTTGCCATTCACCTCAACTAATCTTTCTTAGACCCGCAACAATTGTAACAGTTCGCCGGAAATTTCTTCATATAAGCTGCGCCTGTCAACTTACCTTTGGATCATGCAAAAGATATTTTCAATACTTTGTGTGTGTCTGATTGTTTTGACATCATGCAGCAAGTCTAAAAATGTAACTTCAACCGAAGATTCATCGGAACAGACAAGCGTTAAGAAGGTTGATCAGGCCGCATTGCCGGTGCTTACTAAAACAAAAACCGGGGGAAATGAAAGCACCATCAGCGGACAGATTATTGATGAGAACAAAGAACCAATGCCATTTGCCGTTTTCATGTTGACTGATGCATCGGGTAAACATTTTGGCTCAGTGTCTGATGTTGACGGCATGTTCGTCGTGAAAAATATTCCCAATGGAGAATATAATATTGAGATAAGAAATGTCGGATATCACAGTTCGTTCTATGGTCCGTTGGTGCTCGAAACGGGTTATGAGATAGTGTGTAAACCGAATGGCTTACAGGTAATGGAGATAGAAGTCATCGTGCTTAAGCCTGTCATTTATTTATATCCGGAAGATACTGTTGAGGTGAATTTGCAGTTGCAATACAATGGTGAGTTGATCCACACATACCCACGATATGCAGAAGATGGATGGCACATTACCGCCTATCCTGATGGCACATTGCGCGATGCCAATGACAGAAGTTATTACGCGTTGTATTGGGAAGGCCGCGAATCTTATACCGACCTGCCGGATTGCGGCAATGTGGTAGCTGGTGATGCGAGTATAACATTCCTCGAAGAATCATTGGACGCACTGGGCTTGACAAATCGTGAAGCCAATGAGTTTATTATGTATTGGCTTCCGCTGTTGGAGAAGAATCCATACAACCTGATTCATTTTGCAACCACGACATACGAAGCGTCTGTTCCGATCGATATGTCGCCCGTTCCCGATCAAAGCATCCGCATCATGATGACAATGGTGCCACTTCAAAAGCCCATTACGTATCCTGTTCAACAGATAGAGCCGATGAATACAAAACGCGATGGATTTGTATTGGTAGAGTGGGGCGGACAAATCCGACAGGCCGAGGAGCTGACAGGGTTGATGTCGAATTAAATAATCGGATTCGCTTTTTAAGACACGAATCCGATTGAATATCTAATCCTACGTTGGGGTCAACGGTCGATATAATGTCCCCTTAATTTCGAACATTCAGAGTGCTACTTTATTAGTGCACCAAATACCTCGTTCACTCGAAGAATTTTTGTCTGCGCTGCGCGTGCGATGTGTTCAGAGCGGCCAATAAGTTAGAATGAGAAAATAGTATTACTCTTTTATCACTCTTCTGATTGCTGTGCCATTTTCTCCGATCATTCTTATCGTGTAAATGCCATCGCTGAAACCTGATAAATCGAGATTTATCTGCGAAGTAAGCACACTGCTATGGTGTACTTTTTTCCCTTCCGAATTGTAAATTTCCAGAATACTGTTTGGGTGATTAGATGCGTCAATTCTTAGTTCTGTATGAAAAGGATTAGGGTAAATGTTTAAGTCCTGTTTTTGCTGATCAACGATATTGTCGGGGAGGGTGAAAATACATTTTGCGATGAAAGAATCTTCGGTATCACCAGAATCGAAATTGGTGACTTCAGCACCCGGATTGATGTCCATAATGCCATAGTGATACCCGGCGATGAGCAATTCATCTTGAGCGATAACTTCGAAGTCAAGTATGTTGGCATTTATCGTACTTGGAAATGCATTGGCGCTTAAGTAGTTTCCATCGAGGTCTATTTGGAAAATATACGCTGAATTTTGCGGCGAATCGATTGCGTTTGTTTCATCAGGCGCCGGGTTGAAGTCGAGAAGTCCTTGGAATTTTCCGCAAATCCAGAGTGAGTTATTGTCAACTATTTCTGTTATATTGTAATACATGCCTAATGTACTCAAGAAAGATTTTGCCCAGACGAAATCAGCGTTGTTCGTCCATTTCGTTACGAAAATGCCATAGAGAGAAGTACTTGATTCCAATAGAAATACGCCATCGCTGGGATCTACATCGTAGCCATATAAGTAGTCAGCAGTAATGTATAGATTGTCTTGTTGATCTAAATCTATCGTGATGTTCATTTCACCCATTCCCAGCCCCATTTGTTTCGCCCAAACGAAATCACCTGTGCTATTGAGCTTCAGAATATAGTAATCGGCGTTTTGTGTGAAGGTATTCGGTGTCATAAGAAATTCACCGGCGCCTGGATCGAAATCATAAGTTTCAGCGAAGGTACCGGATATGAAAAAGTTGCCATTGGAGTCAATTTCCAATGCTGATACGCTCATATTTGATAAGATGCCAACGTTGGTGGTAAACTGTTTGCTCCAGACCAATGAAAAGTCAGTGTCCCATTTGCATAGAACAGCATTTGTTGCACCAATAGGTTGGGAGATTAAGGTTGAGACTGCGTCGGTAAGATCAAAATCAACAGTGCCTTGAAAAGATCCGGCGCCATAGATGTAGCCATCTTCAGCGAAGACGAGATCCATTATAGTACCGAAAGGATTTTGTTGCAGATGTTTAATGAATATAAGGTTTCCGTTGCCATCCACTTTCACAATGATATTGGTGCTAGATGAAATATCGCCAACAATAATGGATTCATTGGCGCTTAGATCGAAGTCAATAGTTCCACAGCACATGGTGCCAAGAGCATATATATCATCGTTGTTGTCGATATAAATTTTGTTGAATTGACAGTATCCCTCGGTTGATCCGTACGAGTTTGCCCAAGCAATAGACCCATCAGGGTTGTGTTTTACAATAGCGGCATCTTGCGGGCCCGATGAAGTGAGCGTCAGTGTTGATGCCTGAATGTCGACATCAGTAGTTCCGGCATAATTAAGTGTTGTATAGATATTGCCTTGAGAGTCGGTTGTCAGATTTTGAATTCTGTTCAATCCAGCATTTTGATCTGAATATACGCCTGCCCATTCGATGGAGTTGATTTGTGAGAAGGCGGAAATTGTGAAAAGAAGAAGAAAGGAGTTAAGTAAAAGTTTGATCATACTTTGATTGATTTCGAGAATAAATTGTTTTTGAATAATGGCTCAAAGCGAATCAAACGTAACGTTGGTGCGTTCATCGAATGTAGTGATTCTTTTTTTCTAGATGTTGCCCGCCAGTTAATATACAGGGCGTTAGTCTTTTTGTATTTGAAAATAAATATTCGAAACGAGCCATTAAAATCCTTGCGATTACATGAGGTCCTCAATTATTTTAGCCAAGAAAAAATTCCACTATGCGATACTTGTCATACATATTTGTTTTGCTGATGTTCGGTTGCGCCTCGCCAACACCAAAAGGCGAGAAAGAAGTAGCAGCCACAAAGCCAGAATCACTTCAGAATAAAATTGAGCGCATAACAGCGTCGGCCGCGGCTGACGTCGGCGTTGTGATTATCGGTCCGGATGGCGACACCATAAAAGTGCACGCCGACAAACCGTACCGTATGCAGAGTGTGGCGAAGTTTCCGCAGGCGCTAAGATTGCTAAGCATGTTGGATGATGGCAAGTTACCTGTTGACTACCGCTTTAAGGTAACAGACGAGGAGATGAAGCAACGCACATATAGCACCTTGCCGAAGGATCATCCAGTTTGTCCTTTCGAACTAACTGTGCGCGAAGCATTGGAGTATTCAATAGGTCAGAGCGACAATGTGATGAGCAATATGATATTCGATGTAGAAGGAGGTCCGGAAGCTGTTGAGCAATTCATGCGCGAGCTCGGCATTGAAGGAATAGGAGTGAAGGTCGACTATTGGCATTTGACCGACGAGACAGCCTATTCGAACTGGAGCACACCGATGGCCATGGCGAAATTGCTTGAGTTGTTTTATCAGGGAAAAATATTATCGCAAGAAAATCGGGCAATGTTATTTGACGTGATGGTGAAAGGACCATCGGGTAAAAATCGTTTGCGTGGTAAGTTGCGCGAGACCATGGCAATTGCACACAAGACCGGCACAGGCAACACCGACGACAGCACCGGCAGGATCATGGCTTTGAATGACGTCGGCATCATCGAGCTAGGCGACGGCCGTCACATCACCATCGCTGTATTTGTCTCCGACTCCTTTGCCGGAGATGATGCCACGGCGGAAATTATAGCGGACGTGGCGAAAGAGGCGGTGAAGTGGTATGGGGGGGAGTAATCTGAAATCATGAATCAGATAATCTGAAATTGAAAATTCGCAGATAAATTGAAGAGCCATTTCACGAATGAAATGGCTCTTTTTGTATTAGGCTGGAACAATCAATACAATATAAGAGAACGCTTAATTATTTCTGGATCTTGCAGCAGAAAGGTATTCTGCAATATCGACATCAAATGATAAACAGATGAATCCATTTTTCAATGATTGGAAGTTTTCTGCAGGGGTTGCGTAGTTTACACTAAAATCCAGACCATTAAAAAATGTCATGCCGAATCCTGAACCAACCATAGGTTTGGTGAATTTGTCTTCAGAATTGAGAGCCTTAATTTGGTATAACAAACCTGATCCATAAAGTTGAAAGTGAACATTATTTACTAGAGGTTCCATGCCCATTTTGGCAGCTCTTCGTTGATCTCTGACTTGGTTTTTCCCGAACGTGAAATCACCAAATGCTCTTTTGCGGTTGATATCAACTATATTTATTCTGATTCCGATCTTTTCGCTCACAAATGAGTTTTGTCTAAAGCTAATAGTATCTGACCCTGTAACAAATGTGTATGCATCCTTATTCATTTTTCCCATATAGTTGATGCCAACGGAGAACATTGCGTTGAATCTGCTTCTTTGATTATTTCCGTACTTCTTGTAAATATCAAGCGCCAACGACTCAACATCAATTGTCAAAGTGTTTTCGTTTCCATTTATCATGGTATATCGTTCGACGGATGTTGTAATTGCTTCAACAACAGCCTTTGCTTGTTGATTACCATAGACGTCAACAATACGAGTAACGAACTTGAGAATTTTGTCATAAGTATGCACATCGTCCAAGTTGCGTATGATTTCTATGATTGGTAAAAAATTCGAAATTTGACTTTCTAACGAAGGCAGCGTGGAGCTAGTTTTTAATGCGTTGAATTCCTTTGTTTTGATGGCTAATCCTAAATCGCTCAAGGTGGCGACGAGCATTTGATTGTTATTTTCCGGAGTACTGCTCATCAGGATTGTAGGAATGATATCATGATCAATTGAATAACGTATTTGTGTTAGTTTGGAAATTGGAGTGTTATCTGATATTTTGCATATTGTGATTAATTCTTCCACGACATTTTCCAACGCAGAATTATTGCAATTTTTTGTCTCGAGGCATCCTTTAATAATATATGTCTGCGTTCTTATTATATCGGTATAAGTTGTAATGGATATTGATTCATTCCCAACTATAGGGATGGCTTTTAGCTCTTCATTTGCTGTTTCGGCTAAAACGTTGTAATATGTAAAAAGATCAGAGATGATGTTGTTTATGTATTCGTATTTAGCTTGCAAAATTTTGTAAGTATTGTCATTTTTATTTTGTGCAACTTTGTATTTATTCAGTGCTTTATATTTTTCTTCACTGTAGTTTTGACTTTGGAATAGCCCGGTAGCTAGAACCTTGCTGTTGTTTTTACAGATGTCGAATATCATATCCACCAGTATGTAAACCACATCCGGGTTATACCTTTTTTGTTGTCTTAACCCGTTCAAATTGAAGGCATATTCGCCTTTGGAAACGACTTTGTCCAGAAGTTTTAGATCATTTAAGTTGCTATTATAGCTAGTATCTGATGTTGTTTCTATGTCGTCACCGTTCTGCTGAGCAAAGAAGAGGTTGTAAAATTGTTGGTCATCAACGGTAGGTTCGTTATTCCTTGAGGTTTTAGTAAGAATATGGACTAGAAATCCTTCCGCAATTGAATGGACCACGGCTAACTCCACGGAATTTCTAAGTAGTTCTTTAGCGACAATATTTTTGTCTGAATTGTTTAGAAGCACATGCAGATTTTTTTCTGCATAATTATAGAAGGCGTAGCTGCCATCAGTGAGTTTGTCGAGGAGTAGTCTTTTGGCGAGTTCTGATTTTATTTCTTCACGTTTTGTTGAAATGATTTCAATGATCATTTCAGCGTCGAGTTCACCTTTGTTGTAGATGACTTTTCCTGCGCCTGCGACTACATTGGCGCCAGTCTGGGCTTTTGAGAGGTTAATACAAAAAATCGAAAGCACAAGGGAGATAAAGATCTTTTTCATTTTCTTGGTTTTTTTGGAGTGATTATTTTTTGAGTATGTTGATTGTGACAGCGAAAGTGTTGTCTTTAACATGTTCAGAAAATAGAAACCAAGAATCTGGTGAATCAGAGGGAGTATTTGGTAGAGCCTACTAGGAATTCGGTTTGGTGATTAAGTCGATTAATTGAGTAGAATAACGGACAGGTATTGCTAAATAGCAGCATTTGTCAGTATTGATTGCTGACATGAATTATAAAATGAAATGTATGAGTGGATAAAATTACTTGATGTTATTCTGCTCGTGAGATACTAAGTTATCTGTCGCTTGTTTAGTGCATAGTACATGCCGATTGAATATAACAGCATGGTTAGGATATTAATTATACTACTCACATACCATATGTTGCTTATAATACTCTCACCTATAAACGCATGAATAAAAAAGCTGCAGAAATTGTAGAAGAAAATGCCAACACACAGCCAGATTTTCCACAGTTGTGTTTGCTGGTTTGGTTTGGTCATTTGCAGCAAAGTGAAAGCAGAAGCTACAGAAAGCAGCATTGCATAACCTCCGTCGTATAAGCCGCTGAGAGTGCTTTGAACGAACCAGGCATCTTTAATGATGAAATAACAGATGTACCAAGTGGGTATCATTAAGATGCTAGCGGCAAATAAAATTTCTTTGGATTTTTTCGAAAACTGAAGAAGGCCTAGGAAAAGGAATAAAAAGCATGCATCAATCAGTGAATAGATGTTTTGTCCTAATACAGCAATTTCAAGTATTTTCTCTGATTCACCGGATATAATGTAAATCATCTGCGCATTGTCATTGAAGAATCCGATTAGCAGAAAGAACCAGAAATATTTGACGAGTTTGTCACGTTTCAACGCAAAGCTCCCGATGATGATCGGGAGCAATGCTGAGAATGTTGATATTATTTGGGGTATGCTCAATTCCATTATTTTGCCTCAGGATTGTCATTTTTTGTTGGGATTGATAGGGGGCCAGGATTTTTCGAGGCAATAAGTACCTTCTGTAGTATATATTTTGCCAAATCTATTTACAGGGAACAATACCATTCTTACTTTTTCGTCGTCATTGCCTTCTGAGAATCCAAGAAATATGCAATAACCTGCTGGAATTCTTTCTTCTGGTGTTGAAATAATAAAGGGCTGTGTTTTTAAAGTATCCATGAATTCCTTTCTAATAAAGCCAAAGCCATAGTTTGCGTAGTTTGATGCATTTTTGTATTCATATTTATAATCGTAGTTGCCGAGAAGAATGTTTTTTGCACTTGATGAGTCATGGGTTGTGTTTTCTATATCATCAATAACAATCGATTCTAGAAAATCTTTCATTGCTTCCGGCGTTGTGGGAGGTGTGTTTGGGAAGGATATAGTGTTTCTTGATATCGCGAACCTATCGCCAGGTGTTATTAGAACATTTGGATCCATGTATCCTGGACATATTGTTACTTGTCTTTCTGCAAATTGTAACTGATCTCTTCTTATAAGTCTATCTTTAATTGTAGGAAATAGTATAATTCCTGCATAAGCCGGCACAATGGAAGCTGGATTATTTGCAACCTCAATTGGAATGTATCCACCAAATCCAAAAGAATCTCCGAAATCTGTGCAGGTTTTGTTTTTTGAGAACTCAACTAAATAATTTATTGCTTCATCAAGCCAGATTCCGTGCGGAACCTCTAGTGAATCGCAATCTTCTCTTGAGTCGCGCTTGCCATGCTCGAATTGCACAAGCGAATTATCGAAGGCGACATTTTTTTGTTCGCCAGTAATGTAAAATGTTAATGTGGCGCCTACCAAGACAAGCAGAATTGCGAATAGAATGCGTTTGATTGGATTTGTTTTGTTATTCATTTGATTAATTTATTAAGTTAAAGGATCTTCTTCAAAAATTTCTCGGCTATACGCTTCATTGACCGCGCGCCAGAATGGAATGCGCTCATATCTGTCGGGAAAATGATCGCGTATTTTTTCACTGATCACCGGATAATAATCGAAATTAATTCCGGGAAATACATGGTGCTCTACGTGGTAAGAATGCCAATCTATCAGCTTGTCCAAAAATGGTGGCACAATCACGGATGTGGTCGTCAACAACGGATCTGCACTGTCCTTAAAGTTTGGGTTACGCAAATGTTGTGTGATGATGAAGATAATCAGTCCCGAACTCCATATAAACCATGAGATAAGCGAAACGATCAGGTAAAGCTTCCATCCAAGTATAGCAACCTGCACGCCTTGCATGGCAAGTACAAAGAGAAACTCAAGGAATATTTTTCTTTTTTCACGTACTTTATATTCAGGCCTGAATGTAACGATGGCTGGGCGCTTTTTTGATGGAAAAAAGACAGCGGCAAGATGTTTCGAAGTATAAAATATCATTGCAAACCCAACTGTAAAAGAAAAGCGAAGTGTTTTGTTGGGGTAAATAAACAAATTATATACGCTACTCCACAAATTTTTCTCTGATTTAAATGTGCGTCTGTCCGGATCATCATATGAATTCATGCTCTTATGATGACTCATATTGTGAATTTTCTCCCACAATGTTGGTGGCATGCCACTGAACGACCAATAGAACAATTCAGCAATGTAGCGGTTGGGCTGCTTTTTTACAATCGTGCCATGAGTGAGCTCATGACAGAAAAGAAATAAGCATGCATATGATATACCGGTGAGCAATGATAGACCTACAATGACATACCATGTCGGATAAATACTGATCAGCACCAGCCATGTATAGATCAATAACACGTGCGTGGTCATCGGCACAAGCTTATAATTGGCCGGTCGAAGTGCTTCTCTTGGAATATATTTCTTCAATCTTGAAGTATAATATCCAAGGCTTTCTGGTTGGATAGTACTCATATTGTTAGCGTTGGATGTGAAGGAATAGATTTACTTCTGTAGCCTCATGTTTGATGCGAATGGTGTTCTTGTCGAATCCGGCATCTTTGGCCAACCTGCGGAGAAGGCCTGCACCGCGGCAGTTGAGATACCATTCACCAATAAGTTCCATATAGCCTGAAGTTGGGTTGGCATCGGAAAAATTACCGATGATGATATATGGTTGATTCTTAAATCTGCTCAGGATTTTCGTGAAGGTGTTGTCGTCAAAATAGTCGAAGAGTCCGGCCGACCATACAAGATCATAAGTTTCTTGTGGTATAAAACGAAAGATGTTTTGCTGGATAAAAGTGACTTGTGTTGAATATTCACCTAAGAGGTTTGTGGCGTAGGCAATCGCATTCGGATCAAGTTCTACACAAGTGAAGTGTATGCGGCGATCTCCACCTTCACTGAAGAACTCAAGCAGATCGCGGCATGGACCACTGGCCAAATTGAGCACATGAATTTTTTCGTTGTGGTTGTTTTGTGCCAGTTCGTGCAAGGTTTCTTTGAAAAACGTTTTGCGGTTTCTTACTGCCTGCGGTGCTGTCTGACTGTGGAAGTATTTGTCCCAAGTTCTGAATTCAGGGTGATCGCTTTGCCATTCAGTATAGATTTTGTCTATAATTTCATAGTCGCCGGCATAACCATGTTTTTTTACGAATGCCAAACCTTGCATTGTATGTTCAGATCCGATAGCAGGAAATCTGCTGCGCAGATTTTTTAATTCCTGCTGCACCTCTTCCTTATCAGGGTGATTGTGCAGTTCGGTAATTATTTTACTGTATTCATCATGCGAACCTGAGGCCAGCGCTCCATTGCTTAGCAGTGCTTCAAGTATTTGCAGTTGATCGATCGTTGTTTCGATCGAAGTTTGAATGGTGTTTGTGTTTGTATTTGTCATCGCTTTATTTGTTTTGCGATGCAAAGAATCAGTCTTTCAAGTCGATAGAAAATCGCCATTCAGAATGTGCGGGTGCCCGGAAAGAATTCGGCGATTTAAAAATAGAATTCGGCGGGAGGTAGTCAAATGGCGTGATGACGGCTTGAAGTGTTGGTCTACATATGTCAATAAGGAAAACGGAATTATTGGCTAGCAATCTTAGGCCTATTATTTAGCCAATGCATTACTTTAGTTCAAAAAACTCTTTTAAACGTCGATGATTTGTTGTAAATTGGCGCTGAGGGCAACAAGTCAAATAAAGGTTTGGAGTTTGTGATTGACAAAATCACAAATAGCATTGAAAATGCTGTTACAGGTGACAGCTTTCAAACGGAAGTTTCAATTCTGAGGAAATCCGATCTTAAGCTTTTATCCGACAGCAGCTCTCAGACTAATCAATAAATATTTTCCAAATGGCTAAGTCAAAAAGAACTGAATTGGATGTTGATTTCATTGGAGGTCAAGAACCTTTGACGAAAGAAGAACAGTTAGAAATTTCGAAGTTCTTCGCCAAGAAAAAGACAAAAAAAACTTCGACGAATTTGCTCGG
>Ga0075163_10004120_pt1 | contig 19493 bp, 19 predicted proteins | sample JI1023141ADNA_FD_71478 | JGI IMG/M metagenome (GOLD analysis project Ga0075163, IMG submission 71478) | Wastewater effluent complex algal communities from Wisconsin, to seasonally profile nutrient transformation and Carbon sequestration -... | ecosystem: Engineered > WWTP > Effluent > Algae...
GCCGGCACCGGCAAATCGGCGCTGGCACTGTGCGCCGGACTGGAGGCGGTGCTCGAACGGCGCACCCAGCGCAAGGTGGTCGTCTTCCGCCCGCTGTACGCGGTCGGTGGGCAGGACCTCGGTTACCTGCCGGGCAGCGAGAGCGAGAAGATGGGCCCGTGGGCGCAGGCGGTCTTCGACACCCTGGAGGGTCTGGCCAGCCCGGCCGTCCTCGAGGAGGTGCTCAGCCGCGGGATGCTGGAGGTGCTGCCGCTCACCCACATCCGCGGCCGGTCGCTGCACGATTCCTTCGTGATCGTCGACGAGGCGCAGTCGCTGGAACGCAACGTGCTGCTGACGGTGCTGTCCCGCCTCGGTTCGGGTTCACGGGTGGTGCTCACCCACGATGTCGCCCAGCGTGACAACCTGCGCGTCGGCCGGCACGACGGTGTCGCGGCCGTCATCGAGAAGCTCAAGGGGCACCCGCTGTTCGCGCACATCACCCTGATGCGCAGCGAGCGTTCCCCGATCGCGGCGCTGGTCACCGAGATGTTGGAGGAGATCACCCCCGACGCGCTGCCCTGAGAAGTGATTTGTGGAGCCGCAGCCGTAATGGTTACGGCTGCGGCTCCACAAATCGCGGGGTTCGGTAGGCTGCCAGCGTGAAACGGGCCTGGCTGTGGACGGTGGCGGGGGCCGTTGCCGCCGTGCTGATCGTGGTGGCGGGCGCGCTGAGCGGTCACATCCGCCGCGCGGACGCCGACACCGTCGACTGCACCGTGCAGAAGTGTGTGGCGCTGACGTTCGACGACGGGCCCGGCCCGTACACCGACCGGTTGCTCAAGGTGCTGGCCGACAATGACGCGAAGGCCACCTTCTTCCTGATCGGCAACAAGGTGGCCGCCGATCCGGCCGGTGCGCGGCGCATCGCCGACGCCGGCATGGAGATCGGCAGCCACACCTGGGAACACCCCAACATGACAGCGATCCCTGTCGAGGACATCCCGGCCCAGTTCAGCAAGGCCAACGCGGCCATCGAGGCCGCAACGGGTCAGCGCCCGACGCTGGTGCGCACCGCGGGCGGCCTTGTCGACGATCAGGTGCTCGCCGAGGCCGGTAAACAGGGGCTGGCCGACATCAACTGGGATGTCATCCCGTTCGACTGGGCCAACGACGCCAACCTCGCTGCCAGCCGACAAATCCTGATGACCCAGATCAAACCGGGTTCGGTGGTGCTGCTGCACGACACCTACTCCTCGACCGTGGACCTGGTCTACCAGTTCATCCCGGTGCTGAAGGCCAACGGCTATCACCTGGTCACGGTCAGTCAGCTGCTCGGCCCGCGCGCTCCGGGCAGCCTGTACGGCAGCCGCGAAAACGGGCCACCGGCAAACGATTTGCGTGATATCCCGGCGGACGGGATCCCGCCGCTGCCCGCCACCTCGTCGCCGCCGCCGATGCCGAACTTCCCGATCACCGACATCCCGAACGCCAACTCGGGGGGACCCAACAACGGGGCATGAGGTTTGTCACCGCACCGCGGTGGCTACTCCTGCGGGCATGACGAGTCTGGTGGATCAATACGTCGGCGCCACCGCGTACGACGTGTCGGGCGACAAGATCGGCAAAATCGGCAAACTGTTCGTCGACGGGCGCAGCCGGGAACCCCGGTGGGCCGCGGTACGCATGGGTCTATTCCGCAAGACCCACGCGCTGATCCCGCTCACCGGCTCCCGGCAGGAGGGCCGGTCGGTCACCGTCACCGTCACCAAGGCCGCCGTCAAGGACGCCCCGAAGCCCACGGGCGGCGAGGGTGTCACCCTGGATGAGGCCGCCGAGTTGTCCCGGCACTACCGCCTCGACGAGCCGCAGCCCGACGCACCCGAACCGCCGGCGCCGCATTCGACCGCGCTCAACATCGCCTCGGTGGCCGCGGGTATCGGCGGCACCGCGGCGAACACGGCCGCGTGGAATGTGGCCGACCCGGCAGAGAATCAGCATCCGGACACCTTCGAGGAGCCGGAGCCGAGCCGCTAGCACGCCCGTGCGCGCGAGCAGACGCAAATGGCCGCCAAAACCGGGGTTTTGGCGGCCATTCGTGTCTGCTCGGCGGATGCCGGCTATTCGCCCGGCTTGACCTTCGCCATCGCCAGCACGTCGAGGCGGCGGTCCAGCTCCTCCTCGGACAGCTTGTCCCCGATCAGGCCGCGGTCGATCACGGTCTGGCGGATGGTCTTGCGCTCCTTGAGGGCTTCCTTGGCGACCTTGGCGGCCTCCTCGTAACCGATGGCCGAGTTCAGCGGTGTCACGATGGACGGCGAGGACTCGGCCAGCTCGCGCAGGTGTGCCTCGTTGGCGACCAGCCCGTCGATGCACTTGACCGCGAACAGCTTCGAGACGTTGGCCAGCAGCGTGAAGGACTCCAGCACATTGCGGGCCATCATCGGGATGTAGACGTTGAGTTCGAAAGCCCCGGACAGTCCGCCGACGGTGACCGCGGCGTCGTTGCCGATGACCTGGGCGGCCACCTGGGTAACGGCCTCGGGCAGCACCGGGTTGACCTTGCCCGGCATGATCGAGCTGCCCGGCTGCAGGTCCGGCAGTTGCAGCTCGCCCAGACCGGTCAGCGGGCCCGAGCCCATCCAGCGCACGTCGTTGGCGATCTTGGTCAGCGACACCGCGATGGTCTTGAGTGCGCCGGAGGCCTCGACGAGCCCGTCGCGGGCAGCCTGGGCTTCGAAAGAGTCGGCGGCGGTGCGCAGTTCGGCGATGCCGGTCTGGTCCACCAGCACCGCGACCACCTTGGCGCCGAAACCGTCCGGAGCGTTCAGGCCGGTGCCGACGGCGGTGCCGCCGATGGCCAGCTCACCGAGGCGGGGCAGCGTGGCCTTGACCCGTTCGATGCCGGCCTCGATCTGGCGGGCGTAGCCGCCGAACTCCTGGCCCAGGGTCACCGGCACGGCATCCATCAGGTGGGTGCGGCCGGACTTGACGGTGGTGCGCCACTGGCGGGCCTTGCCGGCCAGCGACTCGTGCAGGATCTCCAGCGCCGGGATCAGGTGGCGCACAGCCGCTTCGGTTGCCGCGATATGGGTGGCGGTGGGAAAGGTGTCATTGGAGCTCTGCGACATGTTGACATCGTCGTTGGGGTGGATCGTCACGCCGCTAGCCGCGGCAATGCTCGCGATGACCTCGTTGGCGTTCATGTTGGAGCTGGTGCCCGACCCGGTCTGGAAGACGTCGATGGGGAACTGGTCGTCGTGGCGGCCGTCGGCGATCTCGGCGGCGGCGGCAATGATGGCGTCGGCCTTGTTGGCGGCCAGCAGACCGAGGTCCTTGTTCACCTGGGCGCACGCGCCCTTGAGCAGGCCCATCGCCCGAATCTGGGTGCGCTCCAAGGGGCGGAACGAGATCGGGAAGTTCTCCACCGCCCGCTGGGTCTGGGCGCGCCAGAGTGCGTTCTTGGGCACCCGCACCTCGCCCATGGTGTCGTGCTCGATGCGGTACTCGACGTCGCTGTCGGTCATCAGGGTCCTTTTCTGGTTCTTGTGCGGGTCAGGGGAGGGGGTGTGCTGCCGACGAATCCCCGGTGAAGTCCACCGCGGAGTATTCGTTGAGCTTGGCCAGCCGGTGGTAGGCCTCGATCATCCGGACGGTGCCGGACTTGGAGCGCATCACGATCGACTGGGTGGTGGCACCGCCGCCGGAGTACTGAACGCCCTTGAGCAGGTCGCCGTCGGTGACACCGGTGGCCGAGAAGAACACGTTCTCCCCGGAGACCAGATCCTCGGTGTGCAGCACCCGGTCCAGGTCGTAGCCGCGGTCCAGCGCCTTCTGCTTCTCGTCGTCATCGGTGGGGGCCAGGCGGGCCTGGATGGCGCCGCCCATGCAGCGGATGGCGGCGGCGGCGATGATGCCCTCGGGGGTACCGCCGATGCCGACGAGCAGGTCGGTGCCCGAACCTGGCCGGCACGCGGCGATGGCGCCGGCGACGTCACCGTCGGAGATCAGCCGGATGCGGGCGCCGGCGTCGCGGACGTCGGCGATCAGCTGAGCGTGCCGCGGGCGGTCCAGGATGCAGACCGAGAGGTCGGCGACGCTGGACTTCTTCACCTTCGCGACGCGCTTGATGTTCTCGGCGATCGGGGCGGTGATGTCGATGACGTCGGCCGCATCCGGGCCGACGGCGATCTTGTGCATGTAGAACACCGCGGACGGGTCGAACATGGCCCCGCGTTCGGCGACGGCGAGCACCGAGATGGCGTTCGGCATGCCCTTGCTCATCAGGGTGGTGCCGTCGACCGGGTCGACCGCGAAATCGCAGTCCGGCCCGTCTCCGTTGCCGACCTCTTCACCGTTGTAGAGCATCGGGGCGTTGTCCTTCTCGCCCTCGCCGATGACCACCACACCGCGCATCGACACGGAGTTCACCAGCTCACGCATGGCGTCGACGGCGGCCCCGTCCCCACCCTCCTTGTCACCGCGACCGACCCAGCGGCCCGCGGCCATGGCTCCGGCTTCGGTGACTCGGACGAGTTCGAGGGCGAGGTTGCGGTCTGGGGCTTCCCGGCGCGAAGGCGTCATGAGTGCAGATTGTCCCATTAGCGGATCAAAGTTTGGGAACTGGGATACTGGCTGTCATGACCACCCCGGAACCGGACCCCGACGCGCCGGTGATGGTGCCGGTTCCCCGGCCCGCCAAGGACCGCCTCCTGCAGGACGGCCGCGACATGTTCTGGTCGATGGCCCCCCTGGTGCTGATCTGCATCGTGCTGGCCGGTGTACTCGGTATGTGCACGTTCGCGCCCAACGGTCCCGGTCAGGGTGACATCCCGCAGTTCGACGCCCCGGCCGCGCTCCAGGCCGACGCCGAGGTGCTCAAGATCCCGATCCGGCTGCCGCAGCTGCCGGCCGGGTGGCAGGCCAACTCGGGTGGTCGCGGCAGTATCGACGGCGGACGCACCGATCCGGCGACCGGACAGGCTGTCCGGGCGGTGACCTCCCGGGTTGGCTATATCGCCCCGAGCAAGATGTATCTGAGCCTCACGCAGAGCAACGCCGACGAGGCCCGCCTGGTCGGTCACCTGAATCCCGAGGCCGTGCCCACCGGCGCACAGGACGTCGACGGGGTCACCTGGGTGGTCTACGAGCCCGGCGAGGGAGAGCCGATCTGGACCACCCCTATGCAGACCGGCCAAGCCCAGATCGCGATCACCGGCGCCGGGTCCCAAGACGACTTCCGCACGCTGGCCAAAGCCGTGCAGAGCCAAGCTCCGCTGCCGGTTTAGTCCTTCGGTTCGGGGCCCTCGCCGGGCACCGGCGCCGCAACCACGGGTTGGCGCCGGGCCGCGCGGGCCCGCGCGATGAGACTTCGCAGCCGACTGGGCTTTTCGGGTTCATCCTCGAGCGCCTCGGTGCCCATGTCCATCGGCACCCCCTGGTAGACCCACAGGTACACACTGATCGTGGTGACGATGACGATCATCACCACCGGCCCGATCACGATGCCCAGGAAACCGAACATGGTGATCCCGGCGAACACCGACAGCAGCATCAGCGCGGAATCCAGTTTGGCCTCCTTGGGCACCAGGATCGGGCGCAGCACATTGTCGATGTTGGTGACCACGATGACGTGGAAGACGATGACGAAGATGCCGCCCCAGATGTTGCCGAAGATCGCCAGACCGATCCCGAACGGGATGGTGACGATGCCGCCCCCGAGCGGGATCACCGACAGCGCCGACAGCAGGATGGCGAAGATGAAGAACCCGTCGTGGAAGCCGGCGATGTAGATCGAGATGGCGCCGGCGGTGCCCTGGGCCAGCGCGATGACGAACTGGCCGCGCACGGTCCCGCGCACCATGGCCGCCATCTTGGCCAGGTACAAGTCGGTGGCCTCCTCGCCGAGCGGGTTGAGCTTGCGGATCAGCAGCCGCAGGTCGTCGCCGTTGACCAGTAGCGAGATGAACACGTACAGGAAGATGATCGCGGACGTGAGGCCGCCGAACAGGCCGCCGGCCGCGCCCTGCAGGAAATGCAGGCCCCACTCGCCGGCGCGCTGGGCGAAGGTGATCACCCAGCCCTGCAGCTGCTCGGGGGTGATGTCGGTGCTCTTGAGGAACGGCAGGCGGTCGAGCAGTTCGTTGAGGATCCCCAGTGACCGGTCCCCGAGGGTGCTCAGGTCGGTCCTGCCCACCCAGTCGGCGACGCTGCGCACCATGGTGGTGATCTGCACGACGCCGATGGCGACCGCACCGCTGATCGGAATGATCACGATGGCCAGCGCCGCGAACAGGGTCACGGTGGCCGACAGGCCGGCACTGAACCGGCCGCGCAGCCGCTCATAGAGCGGGTCGAACAGATAGGCCACCACCGCCGCGACCACGATGAGGATGAAGTAGCCGCGCAGGAAGTAGGCGCCGAAGACGATCGCCATGACGGTGGCGATCGCCAGGGCCCGCTTCTGGCTGAGGGTGAACTCCGTTTTCACGGGTCTATTTGACAGGTTCTGTCACGGTTGCGCGAGCTTCATGATGTGGCCGAGCAGATCCGGGTACCGCTTCATGTGCGCCCCACCGTTGAGATCGAGCACCTCGCCGGTGAGCCAGGACGCCCCGGTGAGGAACACGACGGCTTCCGCGATGTCGGCCGGGGTGCCCGCTCGGCCCAACGGCGTGTTCTCCACGTACTCCTCCACCACGCCGGGCACCAGGGCCGCGCCTTCGGTCAGCGGGGTGTGCACGAATCCGGGTGCGACGGCATTGACCCGGATTCCACGCGCGGCCAGCTCGAGCGCGGCGACCTGCGTGAGCATCGAGAGCCCGGCCTTGGCCGAGCAGTAGGCGCTCATGCCGGCGGCGGGTTGGCGTCCGTTCAGCGAGGAGATCGAGACCAGTGAACCGCCGTCGTTGAGATACCGGCCGGCGTACTTGGTGACGATGAAGGCGCCGGTGAGGCAGACATCGACGACGGCCCGGAAGTCCTGCACCGCGAGGTCGACGATCAGCCCGATATTGGAGAAGCCGGCACAGCTCACCACGGCATCGATGTTCCCGGTCTGCTCGAAAAGTGTTGCCACCGAGTCTTCGTCGACGACGTCGACGGCGGCTGCCGAGTGCGGGTCGCCGAGTTCGGCGGCCCGGGCTGCGGCACCTTCGGCGTTCCGGTCGGCGACCACGACGCGGTAGCCCTGGCCGGCCAGGGCCTGCGCGCAGGCCCAGCCGATACCGGATGCCCCGCCGATCACCACCGCAGTCCTCACTGGTGAGCCTCCGGTCGGGGATCGCCCCATTTGTCGGCGATCGCCTGCCACGGGTTCGCGTACCGCAAGCCGGTGCCGTAATACGCCGTGCGCCGCTTGAGGACCTGCTTGACCAGCGGTGCGACCACCCGGAGCAGCGGCCGTGTGATGCCGGCGTGCTCGGCCGTCTCGATCAGCATGTCGGGCCACGAATGGTGCTGGAAGCCAAGGACGTGCTGGGCGCGGGTGGTGTCCATCCAGTCGGTGTTGAACCAGCCGTCATCGTCGGCCGGGTCACCCTTGAGCCCGGTGGGCAGACCGCCCACCAGCCCGAGCGCCGCCGCCATCGCCGGGGCCACGTCACCCTGGAGCAGGCGGTGGGTGGCGTCGTCGCCGCCGATCAGCAACGTCTCGCCCACCGCGTCGGCGGTGGTGGCCGCGGCGAAGGCGCGTGCCACATCGCGGACATCGACGGTCTGCAACCGGCCGTCGGTGGGCAGCATGCCCTCGAAGGAGAAATTGTCCATCTTCATGTAGGAGCCCGGGCTGACGGTGAGGACACCGCCGAGTCGCAGGATCACCCAGTCCAGTGCCGAGGTGCGCACGATCTTCTCGGCTTGGACCTTGTGGTCGCCGTAGATGTCGGCGGGGTTGACCGGGGTGTCGGCGGTCAGCACTCCCGAGACCGTGTGCGGATTGCGTGACCCGTACACGGCGATACTGGACGCCAGCACGAAACGTGGTGGACTGGAGAGCTTTTCGGCGGCACGCACCAGGCTGGCGGTAGCCTCGACGTTGACGCGCTCGGCAAGCCCGCGGCGTTGGTAGATGAACGGCGGGATGACCGCCGCGAGATGGATGACCGCCGACGGGGACACCTCGTCGACCAGGGCGCCGACGGCGGCGGGATCGGTGAGGTCGGCCCAGCGCACGGTGACGCCCACCGGCAGCGAGTCGGCCGCCTTCCGGGCGGCCGGGGTGTCCAGGTCGGTGGCCACCACCGACCGACCGTCGTCGGCAAGGCGTTGCACGGTCGCCGACCCGACCAACCCGAAGGCTCCGGTCACCAAAACGGTTTCGGTCATACAGGCTCCATCACGAGTATTAGAACGTGTTCCAACATTAGCGAACGGACCGTGTGTGCGCGGGTCACCGTCGGCGCGCCGGCAGGTCAGTTCCCGACACAGCGAAACCCGATATGGCTCATCCCGGTATCAACCATCTGCGGTCGCCGCGCGGCCGGACGGTAGCGCATGCAGTAGCTGTCCGCGCACAGGAAGGACCCGCCCTTGATGACCTTGCGCCCGATCCTGAACTGCGGTTGCGCGGGGTCGTAACTGTCGGCGACGCAGCAGGGTCCGGTGGTGCGGTCCTCGGCGTACCAGTCGGTGGTCCACTCCCACACGTTGCCCGCCATGTCGAAAAGGCCGTAGCCGTTGGGCTCGAAGCTCCCGACCGGCTGCGTGGTGCCGTAGCCGGACTCCGGAAGGTAGGGGAATTCACCATGCCAATAGTTGGCCCGGCGTTCACCGGGTTTCTCCGGGTCCGCACCCCAGGTGTAGGTGGCGCCGGGCAACCCGCCGCGGGCCGCGGTCTCCCATTGCGCTTCGCTGGGCAGCGACAACCCGGCCCAGGCCGCGTAGGCCGCGGCGTCCTCGAACGCGATGTGCACCACCGGGTGCCGGTCGCGGTCGGTGAGCGAGGAACGGGGTCCGCGTGGATGGTTCCAGCAGGCCCCGGGCGTCCACGTCCACCATTGGCTGAGGTGCCGCAGATCCACCGGTCCCGCGGTGCGCCGGAACACCATCGAACCGGGGACCAGGTTCTCCGCGGGTGCGCCGGGGTAGTCGGCGGGATCAACCGACCGTTCGGCGACGGTTCGGTAGCCGGTGGCCTCCACGAAGTCCGCGAACTGGGCGTTGGTCACCTGGTGGCGCTGGATCCAGAAACCGTCGACGGTCACCTCACGTGCCGGTCCTTCCTCCGGATAGTGGGCGTCGGAGCCGAGTGTCGTCGTCTGCGCCGGGACCCAGACCAGATCGGTGTCAGTCACGAAAGACGGTCGCCCAATCATCGCGCATGCTGACCGTGGTCCACCCGTACTGCTCGGCATGGCCGAGGGCGCGTTCCGCGCCTGCGGTATACGCGAATTCGCGCTCGGCATCGTCGTGGTGCACCAGCATTTTCAGCGACGGCCCGTCCTGGGCGCCCGTGTACATCAGCATTTCGTCGTCACCGTTGGAGTTGCCCGCCGCGAAGATGGGCCGGCGCCCGATGCGGTTCCAGATGCGCACCGGCTTCTCGGGGCCGTCGTCCCAGATGTCCAGTGCGGGTTGCAGCAGCAGATCGCCATACCCGTCGGCGCCGACGAACTTGAGGCCCTGGGCGCTGCCGACGACCCGTTCGGGTGGAATGCCGTAGATCTGGCTGGTGACCGGGCGCATGAAGTCGCGACCACCGCCGGACACGATGTAGCAGGCGAACTCGTGATCGGCCAGATAGCGCAGCAGTTCCACCATGGGCGCATAGGTGCACTCCAGGTACCGGCGGTGCAGAGTGGGGTGCATCGCCTCGGCGAAGAAGGTGCCGACGGCGGCCGCGTGATCTTCCACCTTCACCGAGTCGTGCAGTGAGAGCACCGCCGCGGCAAGAGTTTTCAGGTCGGTGTCATCGCCCTGGTAGTGCTTGGTGATGGCACCGCCGAACCACTGCAGGTCGCCGTTGTGCGCCGCCAGATAGGGCTGTCCCTCGGCGAGTGACGGATCTGCGGCCACCTTGTCGGCCAGCCGTCGCACGATGAAATCGAGTTGGATGTACATCGGCTTCTCACACCACAGCGTGCCGTCGTTGTCGAACACCGCGACCCGCTCGACCGGGTCGACCTCGCGGGAGACCCGCGCCACGAACTCGATGATCGCCGACCTGGTGGGCCCGTCCTGCCAGGACTGCAGGGCCACCGTCAGTCGCCCCGGCCGGCCAGGAACTTCTCCAACTCTTCGACGGCATTGCTGATGGTGAACGACGCCGGTTCCTGGCGCGGCGGAAACTCCTTGAAGGTCTCCAGGAACTGATTGACGATCGCGCTCCCGTAGAACATCAGGTAGAGCCTGTCGATGACCCAGTCCCAGTAGGTGTTCGAGGTGACGTCGGCGCGCTCGAACGGATCGGTGCGCAGGTTGAACAACTTGGGGGCCCGCAATTTGGTGAACGGTTCGAACCACACCTCCAGGGTGCCCTGGCAACGCTGCTCCATGAAGACGATCTTCCAGTTGTCGGCCCGGATGCCCAGCACGTCACCGTCGTCGGAGAAGTAGATCATTCCGCGGCGTGGGCTCTTGTCGACCTCGCCGGTGAGATAGGGCAGCAGGTTGTAACCGTCGATGTGTACCTTGAAGGTCTCCTCGCCGGCCCGATGGCCGACCTTGAGCTTCTCGACGATATCGGGATCACCGGCGGCCGCCAGGAACGTCGGCAGCCAATCATGGTGCTGGACAATCTCGTTCGAAACAGTTCCCGGCGCGATGCGGCCGGGCCAACGGATCAGCTCCGGGATGCGGAAGGCGCCCTCCCAGTTGGTGTTCTTCTCGCTGCGGAACGGGGTGGTGGCGCCATCGGGCCAACTGTTGGCATGCGGGCCGTTGTCGGTGGAATAGATGACGATGGTGTCCTCGGCGATCCCGAGTTCGTCGACGAGGTCGAGCAGCGTGCCGACATGGCCGTCGTGATCGACCATGGTGTCGTGATACGGCGACTGCCAGCGCCCGGCCTGGCCGACGCTGTCCGGCTTGGTGTGCGTGCGGAAATGCATGTGGGTGGTGTTCATCCAGACGAAGAACGGAGTGTCCGACGCGTGCTGGCGCTTGATGAAATCCGCACAGGCGGCCGTGGTCTCGTCGTCGATGGTCTCCATCCGCTTCTTGGTCAGCGGGCCGGTGTCCTCGATGCGCTGTCGGCCGACCGGCCCGTACCGCGGATCGACCTCGCCGGAATCCTCCTCGGTCGCCCAGGAGTGGATGACGCCGCGGGGCAGTAATGCCTTGCGCAGCAGCGGCGCCTCCTCGGCGGTGGGGTAGTCCTCATGCTCGGGCTCCTCCTCGGCGTTGAGGTGGTACAGATTGCCGAAGAATTCGTCGAACCCGTGCGCTGTGGGCAGATACTTGTTGAGGTCGCCGAGGTGATTCTTGCCGAATTGGCCGCATGCGTACCCCAGCGGCTTGAGCAGTTCGGCGATGGTCGGGTCCTGCTTCTGCAGGCCGACGTCGACGCCGGGCATGCCCACCTTGCTCATCCCGGTGCGATACACGCTCTGCCCGGTGATGAATGAGGCACGGCCGGCCGTGCAACTCTGCTCACCGTAGGAGTCGGTGAACAGCATGCCCTCTTTGGCGATCCGGTCGATATTGGGGGTCTGATACCCCATCATTCCCCGGCTGTAGCAGCTCAGGTTCCAGATGCCGATATCGTCGCCCCAGATGACCAGGATGTTCGGTTGAGATGTCGGCACAGGTCAGTCCTTTGCTCGGGTTCCCGCACGTCTCTAAGGTGCGATCGGCAACGCGCCTGCCGGGAATACTAGGAGCCGGCCGGCGCCGGCGGGCAGGATCGGCACACTCGGCACGGGCGGCGCGTATCGGGTTGGGTTTCACGGTGATTGTGGGCCGCGTCCGCCATCTCCGGTTCGCGGTCTACGCTGGAGGAATCGTGGGTTCCTCGCGTGCCCGATCCGTCGGTTGCCGTCTGCGGTCGCTCTGATAGTGATGGGAGCATCGCCGATGGTCGATGTCACCGCCGAACATCCAACCGCCACCCGGCTCGCGATCTGCGGTCGCACCGATGAACGCGGCACCGTCGACGGTGCCTGGTGGCCGTCTGCCTACGACCTCAAGGCCACGCTGCCGGATCTGATCTCGGTGATGGGCCGCTGGCTCGGGCCGGTCTCGCGCGTGCTGTATGACCCGAGCCTGTTTCCGTCGGCGCCGTCGCGCATCATCCGGGGCACGACGGTGATCTCGGTGGACCGCTACTCGCTGGTGGCCAGCGACACCATCTATCTGACCGGCACCCACACCCGCAATGCCCTGCTCTATGTGGTGCCGCCGCAGACCGACGCCGACCATGCGTGCGACCTGCTCAAGCGGGTCGAGAGCACCACGATTCCGATGACGGTGCGGATGCTGCGCGCCCTTGTCGGAGGCCATCCGGCGGCGCGCGAACACCTGGGCTGATTTGGGTCGCGGGCGTTTCGTACCGTAACCTGGGCCTCACGTTTCCCCGGCACTGTAGACGCCGCGCGGGAAGCCAGAGGCCGGGGCGCTACAGCGTCACCGGCCTTGTCCAGCTCTGGGGACGGTGTCTGAGCCCTCGGCATCGGCCCATTCGGCGAGCTCACGGACCAGCGCGGGGTACCGGCCCCGGTCCGGGCGGAAGATGTCGTGTGGTGAGTCGGGGAATTCGTACAGCCGCGCATCGGGGAACGACCGGCGGTAGCGGTCCCATGCCGCCGCGTCGATGATCGGGCTGTTGGGGCTGCGCACCACCAGAAGTGGCGGCCCCCACTGCGCCAGCGGTTCCCACATCGACCGCGACACCGCGGCGGCGAACGTCGCGACCGCAGCGTTGCGGTCGACCCGCTCGTGCACCGGTGTGCCCCGCCAGCGTCCGTCCAGCACACCCATGGCGATCTGCTCGGGCAGCGCGATCTCCTCGGGCAGGTAGTCGCCGATCGAGATGGACCGGACCCGGTCCGGATGAGCCAGCGCCCAGGTCAGCGCGTAGGACGTGCCGCGGGAGAAGGTCATCAGGTGCACCGGGCCGGCGGTCACGTCGTCGATGACGGCTCCGATGTCACCTGCGCGTGCTGTCGCGTCGTACGGTCCGCCGGGCGCCACGCTGCGTCCATGGCCGCGCAGTTCGACGACGACGGTGCGCCGGCCGAACAGCGGCAGCACCGCGATGTAGTCCTCTGCCACGCAGGTGAACCCGGGCACGAACACCACGGGGGCGCCACGGTCGTCGCCGCCGGAGTCCAGATAGCGGATACGGGCATCTCCATGGGTGGCGATGCGGAACTGCGGCATGGGTGGAAGTAAATCAGCCGTTCGGTGGCACCGGTGCGGCAGCCGCCACCACCGGCTCGGAGCCCTGCGATTCCATCTGCCGGAAGAGCTCGGTGTAGTACGGCAGGCATTCGGCCATCGCTGCTTCGGTGGTGTACAGCGGCTCATACCCCAGGTCGCGGCGCGCCTTGGCGATCGAGAAGTAGTTGTTCAGGTAAAGCCGTTCCACGGCAAGGGGTTCGACCAGCGGCTCGCGGATGCCGTATTTGAAGTGCAGCCATTGCCAGGCCATCATCGCCTTGTGCACCAGCTTGCCGGAGACCCGGAAGTTCGGCAGCTTGCGCCCGCAGGCCTCGACCACGGGGCGGGCGAACTCGAACATGTTCAGCGGTTCGCCGTCGTTGATGAAATACGCCTGGCCCGGGGCTGATCCGCCCGGCACCAGGTGCTCGGCGGCCAGGATGAAACCGTGAATCAGGTTGTGCACGTAGGAGTTGTCGAGCTTGATGTTCTTGTTGCCCACGAGCACCTTGACGTGCCCGGCCAGCACGTTCTCGAATACCTTGCGGAACATCGTCTGGTCGCCGCGGCCCCAGATGCCGCTGGGCCGGATGGAGCAGGTCAGCATGCCGTGCTCGCCGTTGCAGCCCAGCACGAACTGCTCGGCGACAACCTTGGTCTCGGTGTACAGGTCATTGAACCGGCCTGTGTACGAGAGTGTTTCATCGCCGTTCTGGATGTCCTGGCCGCCCATCACCACGCTGTTGGACGCGGTGTAGACGAAGCGTTTGACACCCGCGGCCTGCCCGGCGTGCACCAGGTTCTTGGTGCCTTCGACGTTGACGCCGAAACTGCGCTTGCGGTACTCCTCGGTGACCGACGCCCCGCCCATCAGGTCGATGATGGCGGCGGTGTGGATGACGGTGTCGATACCGTCCACGGCGGCGGCCACATCGCCGGTGTCGGTGATATCGCCGACGACGGTCTGCAGCTTCGGATGCGCGGGCAGCGGGGACGGCGCCCGGTCGAACGAGCGGACCTGCAGGCCGCGGTCGAGCAGCGTGGTCACCAGGTTGGCGCCGACGAAGCCGGACCCGCCGGTCACCAGGACTCGGCCCAGGTCAGTGCGCAGTGTTGGGTCTCCCATGTGACGAGGATAACTGAAACGTGTTCCAGTTTTGAACCCCGGAGGGCAGAGTCCGTTCGGAGCCCGCGCCGTCAGCCGTCCTCGGACTCGCTCGCCGCCAGGGTCTCGGCCACCTTCTGACGCGCACCGGCGAGGTGCTCTTCGCATCGTTTGGCCAGCTCTTCGCCGCGTTCCCAGAGCTTGAGCGAGGTGTCCAGATCGAGGCCGCCGTGCTCCAGCTGCGCCACCACCTCGATCAGTGCGTCCCGCGCCTCTTCGTACCCCAATTGACTAATGGGCTTCATCTGCACCCTCGCTGACTGTTGTGATGGCACCGTCGGCGACCCGCACCCGCAACCGGGTGCCCGCCGGGGCGTCGTCGACCGATCGCAGGATCGGCCGGTCTTCACCCGATTCCCGGGCATCGACCACCTGGACCACCGCGTAGCCGCGTGCCAGGGTGGCCGCCGGGCCCAGTGTGCTCAGCCGGGCCCGCAGATGCTCGAGTCGATCGGTTTCCGCGGCGATCAGCCTGCTGATGTCCCGGCGGGCCGTGCGCCGCGCCCGGTGCACCTCCTCGGCGCGGGCATCGAGGGCCTGCAGGGGCCGGGCCAGCACCGGTCGTGAGCGCAGCCCGTCGATGACGTGCTGCTCGCGGCGCACCCAGTTGCGCAGCGCCTGCGCACTGCGCCGGCGCAGATCATCGACCTGGGCCTGCTCGGCGGCCGCGTCGGGGACCACACGTTTGGCCGCGTCGGTCGGGGTGGCCGCCCGCAGGTCGGCCACCAGATCGCAGAGCGGGTTGTCCGGTTCATGGCCGACGGCGCTGATCACCGGCGTGGTGCAGGCCGTGACGGCCCGGCACAGGGTCTCGTCGGAGAACGGCAGCAGATCCTCCACGCTGCCGCCGCCGCGGGCCAGAATGATGACATCGACGTGTGGATCGGCGTCCAGCGCGGCCAACGCCTCGACGATCTGAGCGACCGCGTTCGGGCCCTGGACGGCGGTGTTGCGCACCGCGAACGCCACCGCCGGCCACCGGCCGGAGGCGATCGCCATGACGTCGTGCTCGGCGGCCGATGCGCGGCCGGTGATGAGCCCGATGGTGTTGGGCAGGAAGGGGATCGGTCGCTTGAGTCGACGATCGAAGAGTCCCTCGGCCTCCAGCAGCCGGCGCAGCCGGTCGATGCGGGCGAGCAGTTCGCCGACCCCGACGGCGCGGATATCGCTGACCCGCAACGAGAAGCTGCCCCGGGCGGTGTAGAACTGCGGTTTGCCGTGGACGATCACCTGGACGCCTTCGGCGAGTTTCACCGGCGCGTTGACCACCAGGCCACGCGGACAGGTCAGCGACAGGGACATATCGGCGGCCGGGTCGCGCAGCACCAGAAATGCGGTGGGAGAGCCGTGCCGCACGTTCAGCTGGGCGATCTGCCCCTCGACCCAGACGGTGCCCAGCCGGTCGATCCATTTGGCCACCCGGGTGGCCACGGCGCGGACCGGCCACGGGTTGTCCGGGGACTGGCCGGGTTCGCTCACTTGGCCGACGCGCGGGTGATCCTGTTGGCGAGCAGCGTCTGAAACGGGGCGCGGGCCTTGTTGGCCTCTTCGAAGGCCAGCAGCGCCTCCAGCTCGTCGAGTTTGAGCGAGGTGAGCCGCGCGCGCAGCTGCGCCAGCGTCAACGTCTCGTAACCGATCCGCTCGACGACGCCGGGAACCCCGGCGCTCCCGTTACCGGCCGGCTCGACCACCTCCGGTGTGGCCTCACCCTCGCTGAACAACGCAAAGCGTCCCTCGGTGAGACGTGTCACCGGGGCAACCTCGTCGTCATCGGCGAGGTTGCGGAACGGGTCGTCGGGCAGATCTTCGTCGAAGGTCGCCCACTCCGGTTGCTCGTCCTTGGGCGGGAACAGTTCCTCGAGGGCCTCGTCGCCGCGGTTGACCAGATCGGCGACGTCCTGCTGCACCTTCATCACCAGATGGGCCAGTTGGCTGGCCACCGTCATCGGGTAGGTCAGGATCGTCTGCGGGAGCTTGCGGGTCTCGTCCAGCGCGGTCACCGCCGCACCCACCAGCAGTCGGACTCCGTATGGTGCAGTTGCCATGGGTGCAGCCTACGGCTGGCCCGGCGGGCATGCCGGTAAGTACCCTGGTTGCATGCCACCAACCGTCAACATGGGTATTCCGGGCGCCGCCAGCTCGGTCAGTTCACCGGTGGTGGGCAAACGCGTGCTGCTCGCCGAACCGCGCGGCTACTGCGCGGGCGTCGACCGCGCCGTCGAAACCGTGGAACGCGCGCTGGAAAAGCACGGCGCCCCGATCTATGTGCGCCACGAGATCGTGCACAACCGGTATGTGGTGGACACGCTGGCCAAGGCCGGGGCGGTCTTCGTCGAGCGCACCGACGAGGTGCCCGAGGGGGCCATCGTGGTGTTCTCCGCGCACGGGGTCGCACCGACCGTGCACGTCGAAGCCGCCGAACGGAACCTGCAGACCATCGACGCGACCTGCCCGCTGGTCACCAAGGTGCACAACGAGGCCAAACGGTTCGCCCGCGACGACTACGACATCCTGCTCGTCGGCCACGAGGGCCACGAGGAGGTGGTCGGCACCGCCGGGGAGGCACCCGACCACGTCCAGGTCGTCGACAACCCGGACGCCGTGGACAACGTCACGGTGCGCGACCCGAACAAGGTCATCTGGCTCTCGCAGACCACGCTGAGCGTCGACGAGACCATGGAGACGGTGCGCCGGCTGCGGGAGAAGTTCCCGACGCTGCAGGACCCGCCGAGCGACGACATCTGCTACGCCACCCAGAACCGGCAGGTCGCGGTGAAGGCGATGGCGCCCGAATGTGAGCTGGTCATCGTCGTCGGGTCGAAGAACTCGTCGAACTCGGTGCGGCTGGTCGAGGTGGCGCTGGGCGCCGGCTCGCAGAACGCCTACCTGGTCGACTACGCCGACGATATCGACCCGGCCTGGTTCTCCGGGGTGACGACCGTCGGTGTCACCTCCGGTGCGTCGGTGCCCGAGATCCTGGTCCGCGGGGTGCTGGACCGGCTGGCCGAATACGGCTACGGCACCGTGCAACCGGTGACGACCGCCAACGAGACACTCGTGTTCGCGCTGCCCCGGGAGATCCGTCCGCCGCGCGACTGACGGTACGTTCGAGCCCTGTGGGCCTACTGCGACGTGTGATCCCTGTTCTGTGTGTGACTGTCTTGCTGCTCGCGGGCTGCAGTGACACCGAGGACCGGCTGAACGCACGCGTCAACGGGTTCGCCGACGCCCTCAACCGGGCCGACGCACCCGCCGCGGCCGCGTTGACCACCGACCCGGCATCCGCAGATGTGCTCGGCACGCTCTACGCCAACCTCGGCAAGGACGTCCGGTTCGACGTGTCCGGGGTGCAGCGCAACGAGGACGCGGCGACCTTCACCCTCGCCGCGACGTGGAAGTTCGGGCCGGCGAAGGCCACCGAATGGACCTACACGACCCAGGGCCGTGCGACGGCCGACGGCGACGACTGGAAGATCCAGTGGGACCCGGCCAGCGTCGCGCCCGGCCTCGATGAGGGGCCGCTGTCGTTCAGTACCCTCATCCCGCAACCGGCGGCCCGGGTGCTGGACCGCACCGGCGCCGACCTGCTCACCCAGCACATCGTCACCCTCGTCGACGTCGCGCCCGGTGCCGACGTGGACAGCGTTGCCGCGCTGCTCAACCCGATCGCGCCGACGATCACCGCGGAGTCGCTGACCGCAGACCTCGCGGCGGGCAAACCCGTCACCGCCGTCACGTTGCGCGAGGAGGATCTGACCCCGATCCGGGAACAGCTGGCCGCGCTGCCGGATGTGACGCTGCGGCCGCAGACCCGACTGCTGGCCACCGACCGCGCACTCACCTCGCCGACGCTGTCGGGCCTGTCTGAGCTGTGGCAGCAGCGCACCGACGCCGCGGCCGGCTGGGCGGTGACCGCCCAGACCGCGTCGGGTGCCAAACGGGTGGGTGGGCGGGACGCCGATCCGGTCGGTGACATCTCGGCCACCCTCGACATCGGCATGACGCTGGCCGCCGAGAATGCGCTGGCTCCGTTGGCCACCCCGGCCGCGATCGTGGCCATCCAACCGTCCACCGGCAACCTGCTGGCCGTCGCGCAGAACGCCCCCGCCGACGCGCAGGGCCCGATCGCGCTGACCGGCCTGTATCCGCCGGGCTCGACGTTCAAGACGGTGACGGTGTCCGCCGCGCTGCAGGCCGGGCTGGTCACCCCCGACAGCATCGTCGGCTGTCCGGGCACCGAGAACATCGAGGGCCGCCAGATCCCCAACGATGACACTTTCGACCTCGGCGATGTGCCGCTGCACACGGCGTTCGCACGGTCCTGCAACACCACGATGGGCCGGCTCGCCGTCGACCTGCCGCCCGATGGGCTGACGAAGGCCGCCGCGCAGCTCGGCCTGGGCATCGACTTTGTCGCGCCCGGCATGACGACGGTCACCGGCTCGGTCCCGGTCGCGGACACCTCGGCGCTGCGCGTCGAGGAGGGCATCGGGCAGGGCACGGTCACCGCGTCGCCGTTCGGGATGGCGTTGGTCGCCGCGACCCTGGCGAAGGGTTCGGTGCCCTCACCGACCATCGTCACCGGTGAGCCCGCCGTCGCCGACCGCACTCCCGAGCCGCTGCCCAGCGGTGTCGACGAGCAGGTGCGGGCGATGATGCGCGAGACCGTCACCGGCGGCACCGCCACCGCGCTGCAGGACATCCCGGACATGCTCGGCAAGACCGGCACCGCCGAATATATCGACGACACCCACGCGCACGGCTGGTTCGTCGGGATCCGCGGTGATCTCGCGCTGGCGGTGTTCGTCAGCGACGCCGGCAGTTCCACGCCCGCGGTGGATGCCGCGGGTGCGCTGCTGCGCGCGGTGCCCTGACGGGACTACTCCCAGTCGTCGCGGCGGTGGCCGGCGCGCGGGCGGGTGCGGTGCTCGGTGCGCCGCTCCTCATCGCTGCTGCGGTAGCGCACCCGTGAGACCGGGTGGTGACTGCTGTCGGTGGGCGATGAGCGCCGCGGCCGTTCCTGATACGGGTC